>Ga0307505_10000026_pt1 | contig 179652 bp, 167 predicted proteins | sample 23_S_MG_FD_202183 | JGI IMG/M metagenome (GOLD analysis project Ga0307505, IMG submission 202183) | Soil microbial communities from Populus trichocarpa stands in riparian zone in the Pacific Northwest, United States - 23_S | ecosystem: Environmental > Terrestrial > Soil > Riparian zone >... | reverse complement strand
TGGCAAGAAAGTATTTGAAAATAATCTACAGCACCCTCACCAACAATTGGGTGTTTGCAGACTTTAACAATTTCGAGTTGGCAGAGTGAAAACTTTGCTAATGGAGTAGAAATTCATCATAGGAGATGATTTATGGCACATGAAGTGCCAGTGAAAATTGACACTGCCTTGGTAGCTCACAAAGATTTTGAAGTCATTGTGAAAACGAATGAAGGCAAAATAGGGACCCTTTTAATTAGCCGCGGAAACATTGAGTGGCTACCAAAGGGCAATTCCGTTAATAAACGAAGGCTAAGCTGGCAAAAGTTTGGTGAGTTTATGCGAGAACACGGGAGTCCTGTAAAAGTGTGAACGCAATTAAGACGGTATTGTGATGGGTTCCATCACAATACCAATCGCTAGATAATTTTTGAGGATCCAGTATGTTGATCTGGTAAAAGTAGGAACAATTGTTTCGCTATGGTAAAGGATTGAATTTTGCATTCACTACAGCTTCATGGATGATAGAATCCGAAATGACGATGGACGGAGAATTACTTTTGAGATCCAGCCCGGTTGATCGGCGTTCGTTTCTTCGGACGGGGCTGACGACGGCGGGGTTTGGTTTGGCTGCGGGCGGCGGGTTGCCGGTGTTTGGCCAAACTGCGGCTCAGGCGGTTCAGGCGCGGAAATTTGCGCCGGTTCGGGTTTCGCGCGACCGGGTTATCCGCGAGATCGTCGGTTTGCGCCCCTTTCGCAACGAAGGATATTTGGTCGAGGCGCAGAAGGTCGGGAGCAAGCTGCTCATTCACAACTACGGTCACGGGGGAGCAGGGATCACGTTGTCTTGGGGCACGGCGACGCAGGCGGTTGATCTGCTGAAAGAGCATCCGCTGCCGCAACCGGTACGTCGCGGTGCGGCGTCTGCGCAGAGGCGCTTTGCGGTGATCGGCTGCGGGGTCAACGGGCTCTCAACCGCGAGGATGCTGCAGCGGCGTTATTCAGACGGCACAGGAAACGTGACGATCTATGCCCGCGACCTGCCGCCCGAGACGACGTCGAACATCGCCGCCGGATTTTGGTCGCCGGTCTCGCTGTTCGACCACGATGCTGTATCGACAAAGTGGATGGAGCAGTTCCGTGCGGCGGCGCGCATCTCGAACCGCGCGTTCCAACTCCTTGTCGGGCCGGAATATGGCGTGCGTTGGCTCGATATTTTCACGCATCACCGCAACGAGGCGAGTCTGCAGGGCGAGCTTCCGGGCGGTGACGATCTTTATCCGAATCGGGTCATTCACCGCGACCCGGCAAACTATTTCGGCGTACCCATCGTCCGGCAATACAGCTCGATGATGGTCGAGACGCCGATCTATTTGCGTGCGCTTTTAAGAGATTTCTATAACGCCGGCGGGCGCATCGTGAACAGGGAATTTCGTGACAGGCAAGAAGTAATGCGTCTGCCGGAGCCCGTCGTCTTCAACTGCAGCGGCCTGGGTGCACGAGCTTTGTTCGGCGACGAAAAGCTCATTCCGGCACGCGGGCAGCTCGAAGTCTTGATGCCGCAGCCCGAGATCGATTACGGCTACATCGGTGCGGGCCATATGTTCCCTCGCTCAGACGGCATCTTCCTCGGCGGCACGTTCGACCCGAACGACTGGTCGCTGGCTGTGAATTCCGAACATTCGAAAAATATCCTCAACACTCACACCGAGATCATGAAAGGCGTGAAATAGTGTTATTCGATCGGCGGTGATATCTGGCTGCCGTGGTGGGCGACGATCTGCCACTTGCCGGCGCGTTTCATCCAGATGTGGGTGCTGCGGAATTGAATGTTACGCACGCCTGAGACGGTCGAGCGATGGGTCATTATCGCCGTGTTGCCGTAGATGGTGACTTTGTAATCGTCGGCCTTGACCATGTCCGCGTTTGGCATCACTCCTGCGAGGTACTGCGTTTTGTTTTCGATCTCGCCTCGCTGCGTGGTGCCGACGTAATCGTCCGCGACCAAGGCTCCGGCTGTGTTTTTGTCGCCCTTTAATTCGGCGACTGTCCATGCACGGTCCAGCTCGATCAACTTTTCCTCAACGCTGCCTTTTTTATATTGGCCAAAGGCGATCGACGAAATTCCCAGCACCAAAATTGCGGCGGATAAAATCGGTTTCATACTTTTTTCAAAGCGCTTTTGTTTTCTTGAAGCTGGTCACGGCTGCGTCGGTGTTATGGGCGAACCGAATGCCGTAGGTGCCGTCTGTTGATTTGAGCTTGCCTGCGACGACGACTTCGGATTTAGCAAAACTGGCGACGACCTTTTTATTGATCGAGCATGAGACGGCATCACCTTTGACGGTGATGGCGATCTCTTGTGTCACGGGCTGGCCGACGCCCGCGGCTTTATTAACGGACGGGTCAGCCTTGGGTGCCCGACCGCCAAGTTGAAACGGCGCCGGGCCAAAGCCGCGAACGATAAATCTTCCATCGCCGTATGCCGCACAGTAGAGATAACTTTGCTGTTCGGTCCCGAGGTCGTTACCGGCGATCATGATGCCGTAAGGATGCGGATGATCGTTGATGCTCATGTACTTCGTTTCATGAAAGGTCGCACTGACCGTGTAGTCGCCCTTCGCAGTGTTCGCCGGGTTCCAATAGGTCACCGCCGGGCCGGTGGTAACGCGAAGGCCATCGCCCTCTTTGACTAATTTAGCGCTGTTGAGCGTAAGGCCTGCGGTCACCTCTTTGGCGTCGATCTGGCCCGTCCAGCCTTTGACCAACACTCCGCCGCCCGCAACGGATGTCGAAGGGCCTTCCTGCGCAGAAACGCTGGCAAGACTAATGAAAAATACCGTAAACGCCAGAACAATAACTTTATTTCGCATAATGCCGACACACTATCACCAAGCGAACATCAACTCAAGTGCGGGCTTCGCGGACTATGGTCACAAATTCTTGCGCGCGTTGGGTGACGATGTGGGCATTACCCTCGCGAATGGCTTTTACGTCAACGAGGTCGGTGCCCACGCCGAGCGCCGAGGCTCCCGCCTTTATGAAGTCGGCCGCGGTTTTCAGATTGACGCCGCCGGTCGGGATGATCTTGACCTGCGGAAACGGGCCCTTGAGATTTTTTACGTAGCTTGCGCCACCGACCGATCCGCACGGGAAAACTTTCACAAAATCTACTCCGGCGCTCCACGCTGTGATGACCTCGGTCGGCGTGAGTACCCCGGGACAGATCGGTGCGCTGTAGCGGTGGCACAGCGCGATCGTGTCAAGATTGAGCGCCGGGCTGACAATGAATTGGGCTCCGGCGAGCAGGCACGCACGCGCTGTCTCGGGGTCGAGCACGGTTCCGGCTCCGACGAGAACTTCGCTGCCGTATTTGTCCACGACTTTTTCGATCACCTTAATGGCGCCGGGAACGGTCATCGTGATCTCAAGTATGTTAACGCCGCCGGCCTTGATCGCTTCAATGACCTGCATCGCTTCGTCGGCTGATGAGGCGCGGACGACCGGCACGAGGCCGAGGTCTTCGATCTGTTTTACGATTTCTGCTTTAGTCATAGGATTGTTTGCCCGCGAAATACGCGAAAAGTCGCTAAAAGAAACTCTTGGACTTTTCGTGTCCTTTCGCGGGTGCAATTCTTATCTTGCTACTCTTGCACCGCCGCCTTTCATTACTCTCAGGACGTCTGCCAGGCCGACGGTTGTTGTGTCGCCGGGTGTGGTCATTGCGAGCGCACCGTGTGCGGCCCCGCAGTTGACCGCCCACTCGGGCGATTCGCCGGTCAGGAATCCGTAGATCAACCCCGACGCGAACGAATCTCCGCCGCCCACGCGGTCGAAGATGTCGAGATCAGGCCGCATTGTCGCCTGATGAAGTTGACCTTCGGTAAAACAGACCGCGCCCCAATCGTTGACCGAGGCCGTTTTCGCGTTTCGCAGTGTCGTAGCGGCGACTGCGAAATTTGGAAAGTCTGCGACCGCTTTGCGGATCATCTTTTCGAAATTCACGATATCGAGTTTCGAGTGATGCTCGTCCTGGCCCTCGACCTCGTAGCCGAGGCACGCGGTGAAATCTTCTTCGTTGCCGATCATCACATCGACGTATTGCGCGAGGTCGCGATTCACCTCCTGAGCCTTCGCCTGGCCGCCGATCGCACACCAGAGCGAGTCGCGATAATTCAGATCGTACGAGATTATTGTGCCGTGCTTCTTAGCAGCTTGCATCGCTTCTTTCGCAACGTCAGGCGTCGTTTCCGAAAGCGCACAAAAGATGCCGCCGGTGTGAAACCAACGCGCGCCTTCTTCGCCGAAGATCTTTTCCCAATCGATATCGCCGGCCTTGAGCTTTGAGACGGCAGTGTGCCCGCGGTCGGAACATCCGAGAGCCGCACGCACGCCAAAGCCGCGTTCGGTGAAGTTCATCCCGTTTCGGACGGTGCGTCCGACGCCGTCGTATTTGACCCATTTTACATGCGACTGATCGACGCCGCCCTGGTAGATCAGGTCTTGCACAAGGCGTCCGATCGGATTGTCGGCGAACGCGGTAACGACGGCCGCATCGAGACCGAAGCATCGCTTCAGCCCGCGGGCGACATTATATTCGCCTCCGCCTTCCCACACCTCAAACGACCGGGTCGTGTGAACGCGCTTGTCGCCCGGATCCAGCCGGAGCATTACTTCGCCAAGGGAAACGATGTCCCATTTACAGTTTTCTTTTGATTTGATATTCAACATAGTCAGTGGTCAGTGGCCAGTGGCCGGTGGCCAGATTTCAGAAGCCAGATGAGTACTGACCACTGACCACCGAACCCTGACCACTATCTTCCCATCCATCCGCCGTCGACGATCAGAATGTGGCCTTGCAGATAGTCGCTCGCATTCGACGCGAGAAACACAGCGGCTCCGGCGAGGTCGTCCGGCGAACCCCAGCGTCCGGCGGGAATGCGTTCGAGTATCTGGCGGTTTCGCGTTTCGTCGGCACGAAGCGCGTCTGTATTCTTCGTCGCAATATAACCGGGTGCGATGGCGTTAACATTAATATTATGTTTCGCCCATTCGTTTGCAAGTGCCTTGGTCAAACCGGCGACGGCGGACTTTGACGCCGTGTATGCGGGTACGGTTATGCCGCCCTGAAACGATAGCAAGGACGCTATATTCACGATCTTGCCCGAACCTTGATCGATCATTTGTCGGCCCGCAGCCTGCGACAAGCGAAAGACGCTAGTAAGATTTACGTCGATCACTGTCTGCCAATCTTCGAGCGTGAAATCGACCGCCGGAGCACGCCGGATCATTCCTGCGTTATTTATCAGAATGTCGATGCGGCCAAGTTTTCCGATGGTCTCATCGACGACGTTTGCCGGAGATCCGAGGTCACTCATGTCGCCGACAACTTCGACGCCGCGTCCGCCGTTGGCTTCTATGGCGGCGATTGTTTCGGCGGAGTTTCCAAACGTTCTACAGTGCGATGCGACTGAGGCTCCAGCCTCGGCAAGTGCAATTGCGATGGCCTGGCCGATGCCCGAAGACGCACCGGTGACGAGCGCAACTTTGCCGTCGAGACTGAATTTGTCTAGGATCATTCTTTGTCAGTACCACCTGCGATAGCGGGTGGTTGAAGTCTAGCTACGGAAACTCAAAGCGAATCAATTCTCGTTCTCATGTTAAACCACCCGCTACCACAGGCGGTACCGACTCACTTTTGCGAGGCCTCAAGACCCGAGCCGCCGGTTGCGTATTCCGGCTGAACATTTACCACGCCGAACTGGCGATCGACACCTTCGCGGTTCGCGGCCATCATCCACAGGAAATTTATCGAGCCGCCCGGAGCCGCGACGTTCGGGTGATAGCCTTGCGGCATTATCACGACATCGCCTTCGCGGACGACCTGAACAAGTTCCGGCTCCTGCGCGTTCGTGTAAACGAACTGCACACCCCATTGCGGTGCGGGCATATCTATATAGAGATAGGCTTCCTCGAGCATTTTCTCGTGCTCGTGCGGCGGCCACGACGTCCAGTTGCCGTCTGACGAAAAAGTAACGCCCGCCATGATGCGACCGGCTTCGATGTTCTTGCCGAGCAGAATGTTCAGGTCGCGTTCGGTAGGCGGTTTACCCGCGACAAAGTGTAATGCAGAATCCTTGCGGATATCCTCGAACGAAACAAACTGCAGCGGATACTGCTTCTCAACCGGCGAAGCAAGTTCCGCAAGATCGAACTCACCTTCGCTCGACACTTCGATCTGCGAATCGCGCGGAACGTAAAGCGCGTCATAGCGATTAAATATAAATTCCTGATCGCCGGTCTTTACAGTCCCCGTTCCTTTCAAACAGATCAAGCCCGTCTCATGCTCGCCGCTTTCGAATGCGATCGGCGCGTCGCCTGCTTCGAGAATGATGCGTCCATAAAACAGATTTCGCGACGCCGTCGCACCCGGCGATACTGAAAGCGTTCTGCCTTTGGCCTTGTTCGTTTCTTTGACGACGCATGTCGCAGCGTCGATCTTTTCTAATTGTATTTGTGTCTGCATAACTATAACCTGTTCAAATAATCATCGACCGCCACTTCCAATGCCCCGCCGATAGCGGAACCGACGGGTTCACCGGCTTCGATCGACCATCCATCCATCTTGCCGACAATGCTTCGGCGGATAGCTTCGCGGATCGGCTCTTCGATAAAGCTCCAACCGTAAACCAGGCGGCCACTGATAACGACGCGGGAAATTCCTATTCCCATTATCACGTTGGCGATGCCGATCCCAAGAAAGTCGCCGATCTTTTCAAGCGTCCGCTGCGAACGCACCTCGCCATTTTCGGCCTTGGCGACGATCTCGACAAAACGCGGGATCGTTTCGCCTGCACGCGGCGGACGGTCGCCCATGTAAAGCGATGCGGCCGAGGCTGCCGACGCATATTTTTCCCAGCAGCCGCGATTGCCGCAAACGCATTGCCTGCCGCCCGCAACTATCGTCATGTGGCCGAATTCACCTGCCACGCCGCTTCCGTTTCCGCTTCCGCGATAGACTTCGCTGCCGATAACCAGACCGACGCCAATGCCGGTTCCCGAACGAACCAATATAAAGTTTGACATCAGTCCCGAATCCGTCTCGCGGATGCGTACACGCGCCTCGAAAAGTGCGGCGGCCGTTGAATCGTTTTCGACGACGACGCGAACGTCGTCCTTCGGCGAAATGCTTCCGGCAATGTCCACGTTTTGCCAACCAAGATTTGGTGCAAAAAGCAGGCGGCGCCTGTCGGCATCCGTCATGCCCGGAACACTTACGCCGATGACCTTTGGCATACGCTCTCGCGCTCGGGTGATCCTTTCGATATGATCGCGAACCATCCGCAACGCAGTGGTTGAGCTTTCAGGCGTTTCAAAATCGCTTTCCCCGGAAAGCTCACCGCTAAGCGTGGTTGCGCCGACCTGAGTTCGCCGGACGCCGAGGTTGATGCCGATGAAATAATCGTCGTTCTCGGCGAATGACAGAACGCGGCGTTTCCGCCCTTTCGTGCCGCCGTCGATAGTTCCTTCGATGAGAATTCCACCTGTAACCAGAGGCTTGATGTTCTCGGTAACTGTGCTTTTATCAACGCCGAGCCGTTCGGCAAGCTCGGTTCGCGTGACCGGCTGTGACGCACGGATAAGCCGCAAAAGCTGATTGCCTTTGGTGGCAACGCTCCCATGTCGGGTCTTTTCGATCTGAATTACCGGCGAACTAACAATAACCATTTCGATAGTTTATAGCGAAACGGTCTGTTCTGCCCAAAACTGAAACTCTCTATGTTTCAAAACCTCGGCGCGTGCAAGGATCTCACCGCTCGCGGTCCTTCGAACATGCTCGAAAAGACGCGTGCCGACCTGGGCGATCGATTCGATTCCTTCGATAACATTACCTGCGGAAATGTCGAGGTCCTGAGACATTTTTTCAAAGACACGGTTGTTCGAAGCGAGCTTGATAACCGGTGCGATCGCGTTGCCGATCGTTGTGCCGTTGCCGGTAGTAAAGACAACGACGGTTGCTCCGGCAGCGACCAGTCCGGGCGTCGATTCCTGATCGTAGCCTGGACCCTGCATCAAATTGATCCCGCGAAGTTGTGGCACTTCGGCATACTCAACGCAGCCTTCGATACGCGTTGTTCCGGCCTTAACTATTGCGCCGAGCGATTTGATAGTGATGTTCAAAAGTCCGCCTGCTTTATTGCCGGTGCTTGGATTCTGGCCGAGCACGCCGCCGAACTTTGACGCATATTCCTTATACCAATCGACCATTTCGTAGATCTTCCGGCCAGTTGCTGCGTCCTTTGCCCGGTTCGCCAGAACGTGTTCCGCACCACAGAACTCGGGGACCTCGGTCAGCAGCACGGTGCCGCCGCTTTTGACCAAAATGTCAGAGCAATAGCCGAGTGACGGGTTTGCCGAAATGCCGGAAAAACCATCGGACGAACCGCACTTAACGCCGAGCACCAGTTCACTTACCGGAAATTCTTCGCGTACTGACTGATTGACCACCGGAAGCATCTTTTCAACTTCTTTCAGTCCGATCTCGATCGCCGCCTGAGTACCGCCGACATCCTGAATGCCGATCTTGACCACGGGTTTTTGGATCGGCTTTTCACGTTTGGTCAGATATTTTTCGACAAACGAAAGATTAGTTTTCTCGCAGCCGAGGTCAATAAGAATTACGCCGCCGACGTTTGGATGATCGGCGTAGTTCGACAGGGTCCGCATCATCACGTCCAGCGTCGAACCGTCCTGGCAGCCGCAGCCTTTGTTGTGCGGGATGGCGACGACGCCGTCAATGTTCGGATATTTCTCCCGGCTGTAGTGCATGAACTCAGACATCATCGAGATCTGCGTCGCCTCATGGCTTGCACACATCGAGGTTGGAACGATGAGCACAAAATTTCGCGTTCCAACGCGGCCATCGGCACGGCGAAAGCCCTGAAAAGTTTCGATCTGGTCCGCAGGGAAATAATCGGGTGCCGGATTTTCCAGGTGTTCGGGAAGTTCGCGGACGACGGGAACGTCATCCGTCATATTGTCGTGCGTAATCCATTCACCGGACGCAATGCCGAGCGATGTCCCGATCGGCTGCCCGTATTGCCGCACAAAATCGCCCTTTGGAATTGAAGTGACGGCAACACGATGGCCGGGCGATATCGATGCGTTGAGTGTAACGGTTCCGCCGTCGGCAAGTGCGAGGCACAAACCATCCGAGGTTTCGTTCTTTACGACGGCAACATTATCGTCAGGGTTGACGATGATCGCATAGTCGCTTATCGGAGCCGCTGATTGTGCAGATGAATCTGGCATAGTGTCACTCGGTTCACGCTAAAACGTCGCGCAATATTAGCGAACGGATATTATCATGCAGCCGCACCCAAAGGCCGGGATTTTCGTCACATTGTTTTGCCGCGACCTCAGGATCTGATGAGATCCCGGTCTCGACCATTCGCTTAAAACTCGCCACCTTACCCGGCGCGGTCGAGGCGTCAACTATCGACTGAACAATGCGTTTAGCTCCGAGGATCGCCGCCGGGCCAAGCGTTAGAATGTGCGTCGCGTTTCGGCATTCAGTTTCGTCCGCAGCAGAAACTTCGCTTCCGCCGACCTTGAATTTACTGATGTGGTGCTCAAGAATGCTCTGCGAGATCGGGATTACCCCGGCAACGTCGTCGTACTGTGCGCCGGAGCCGGGTTTGATATAGCAGAGGTGCGATGCGGCTTCGGCTTCCGGGCCGAGTCCCAAAAAGAAAATGTCGATGCCGCCGAGCGACTCAAGCTTTTCGAGATATTTGACCAAGTCGCGCTCGACATTGTCCGTTTCGGTCAACATCGGCGTAAAACTTTTGATCTTTGCAAAGAAACTCGGTCCGAGCAGGCGTTCAAAATCGCGAACAAAGCTCAGGCCGTTATTCATTCGCATCGGGGCCAGGGCGTCCTGTGTAAAGACGTGAAGCCGACCCAGAAGTTCGTCGATCTCAGCCGTCGCAGCGAGACCGTTGATGATCTTATACATCGCCTGGGCTCCGCGTCCGCCAAGCAATACCATCGTAATGCCACCACTTTTTGACGCGGCATATGAAACAAGTTCGTCGAACATCGCCCTGCCGACAGATTCTTCAGAATCGAGGACCTCGTATTTGAACGGTTTGTTCGCCGGGGCAAACGGCGGCCGATCTGACGAGAGCCAGACACGGTCGTTGACAACCCTTTTCTCGACGCTTCGTTTTTCCGAGGCTTGCATAACCAATGTTCCGTTCCGGAGTATTAATATCATAATTGGTTTAACCAATTAAATGCAAATGAAATTTGCGGATTCGAGGCGTTCTCGAATAGAATACACGCATATTGTTACACAAACTGCCTGTTTATAGACATTTCAATTGCTTGACATAGGAAAAGGCGCTGTAACAAACTATAACGTGCCAGCCTAAATGGTATTACCTTTTGTTATCCGATTGGTAATCTGACTACAAACGTATGGGGTTCAAAAAGCTTGAATTAGATGGCCGCGTTGCCGTCGTTATTGGCGGAACGTCCGGCATCGGACGCGCGATAGCCCACGGTTTAGCCGAGGCCGGGGCGGATGTCGTCTGTACATCGCGGCGCCCGGAACAGGTCGAGACGGCAGCGGCCGAGATCGAGGGCCTTGGCCGGAAGACGATAAGATGCGTTTCCGACGTCTCGGATAAAAGTTCGCTTGAAGATCTGCTGTTGGCAACGGTCGAGTCGTTGGGCAACGTGGACATCCTAGTCAATTCCGCGGGCATTACGAAACGAACGCCGACACTGGAACTTGAGGACGACGACTGGAACGCGATACTTGAAACGAACCTCACCGGGACGCTTCGCTCGTGTCAGGTTTTTGGCCGCCATATGGTCGAGAACGGCTATGGACGGATAATCAACATTGCCTCGCTTTCGACTTTTGTTTCGCTTTTTGAGGTCGCGGCCTATGCCGCAAGCAAGGCTGCGGTCGCGTCTCTGACTAAATCACTGGCTATCGAATGGGCGAAACGCGGCGTAAATGTAAATGCCATCGCGCCCGGAGTTTTCCGCACCGCTCTAAACCAAAAACTGCTTGACGAATCACCACGCGGGCAGGAGTTCCTGACGCGAACACCCATGGGCAGATTTGGAAATGTCGAAGAGTTGGCAGGTGCAGCAGTCTTTCTGGCCTCCGAGGCGGCAAGTTTCGTTACCGGAGAAGTTTTGGTAGTTGACGGCGGCTTTCTCGCCAGCGGCGTAAATCAATAATACAGATCCAAAGGAGCAGCAGACGATGGGCAATATTTCCGATATCGCCGAAAGCCAGGCAAATCAAGATGATGGAGAATTCTTAGCTGCGCCGCAAGATTCTGGCGCTTCTGCTACCGGTGCGGCGATCGCTGGCATCGGCGATCCGACACGACGTGTTGGTCATTATCGTTGGGTAATTTGCGGTCTGCTCTTTTTTGCGTCTGCCGTAAATTACGTTGATCGACAGGTTATCGCTATCCTTAAGCCGACACTTCAGGGCGAATTCGGCTGGACCGATATTGATTACGGCTGGATAATCTTCGCATTCTCGACCGCGTACGCTATCGGTTTCATATTTGCGGGCCGCTTTATGGATAAGGTCGGCACGAAGATCGGGTTCACGGTTGCGATCATCCTTTGGAGCGTCGGCGCCCTGATGCATGCGTGGGCGGTTGGCGTTGGTGAGATCGCGTTGCCGATAGTGACGCCGATCATCAACGGGATTCTGGGTGTTGTAAATACAATTATCACTCCGTTGGGCTTCGCCCCGTGGTCCATTGTGCTTTCGGTATCCGTAGTCGGATTTATGGTTGCGCGGTTTGTGCTTGGGCTTGGCGAATCGGGAAACTTTCCGGCCGCGATCAAGACAACGGCGGAGTGGTTTCCGAAAAAGGAACGTGCTCTTGCGACAGGGATTTTTAACGCCGGAACGAATGTCGGCGCGCTTGTCACGCCGTTGGCGGTTCCGATCCTGGTCCTCTATTGGGGCTGGTACGAAGCGTTTCTGGTCACGGGAGCTCTTGGCTTTATCTGGCTGGTATTCTGGCTTGTGATGTATCGCCGTCCCGAAACGCATCCGCGGCTCTCGCCGGAAGAACTTGCGTATATTCAAAGCGACCCGGCTGAGCCCGCAGCGAAAATTCCCTGGGCAAAGCTGATCCGATATCGCCAGACCTGGGCCTTCGCCGTCGGTAAATTTCTAACGGATCCGATCTGGTGGATCTATCTTTTCTGGGTGCCGGATTTCTTGCAGCGTCAGCATGGACTTGATCTAAAATCTTTCGGCCTTCCGATCGCGATCATTTACATCATTGCCGACGTAGGAAGCGTCGGCGGCGGCTGGATGTCGTCGATGCTGATCAAGAAAGGGTATACGATCAACCGTTCACGAAAGACCGCGATGTTGATCTGTGCTCTGGCAGTTATCCCGATCATTATTGCCTCGATTACATCAAATCTGTGGTTAGCCGTGGTTCTGATCGGTATCGCCGCCGCGGCCCATCAGGGCTGGTCGGCAAACCTGTTCACGCTAACGTCCGACACGTTTCCAAAACAGGCGGTCGGTTCGGTTGTCGGGATCGGCGGCATGTTTGGTGCTATAGGCGGAATGGTGATCGCACCGCTCGTCGGATATATTTTGCAGTCAACCGGAAGCTATGTACCGATCTTCATAATTGCGGCATCGGCTTATCTGATCGCTCTTGTTGTCATACATCTGCTTTCTCCGAGATTGGAGCAAGCGGATGTAAGCTAGACAATTTTTTCAGGATCATCTCATTTTGCGGACGGTTGGCTATCGGTCAAACCTGAACCAATCGATATCGGCAGTTCCGGCGTCGTTGAACTTCGCCGGGCGTGTGAAAACAAAGCCCAGCTTTGCGCCGATCCAGCGGCCTTCGCGTGCTTTGAACGGCAAACCATAGTTCGTGAATGTTTTTCCGTCGGTGCTGAAGCTGAATGTACACATCGCACCTTTTGCGACCGAAACACGCAGATAGAATTCATTTGCCGGTAGAAGCTGCCCGGACGATTCGTTTTCCTCCGTTCCCTTGTCGGCGTCCTTGGCCGTTGATTGTGTAATGTAAAGTTTGCCTTGTTTGTTCGTGACGCCGATCAGCGAATAGTCCAAACCCATCACGACGAGAGCAAAGCGTTCGCCCTCGAATCGCGGTGTGAGTTTTACCTTCGCGGTCGCGGTGAATTTCTCAGCGGGAAACTTTTGCAGCAACAGGTTTGGCAGATCCCAAAGATTCTTGTAGCCATCCGGATTCTGGACCGAGTTCATCCGTAGGACGCCGCGTTCGGGAAACGGAAATGCCCAAACGGCCTCGGGGTTCGCGTGCCATTGCCATTGCGGACCGACCGCTGGAGCGTTAAATTCATCCGAGTCCTGCGGCGCGGTTATCGAAGTGGTCTTATCGACATTCGGTTTGCGATAACGCATCACAGGTTCGCCGGTTCCGTCACCATCACGGTCGTTGCCGATTACGGGAAAGCCGTTCTTCCATACCGCCGGTTGGAGGTGAACGATTCGGCCATATGCGCCCCGATCCTGAAAATGGATGAACCACCATTCGCCCGTCGGTATATCGACAAGCGCTCCTTGGTGCGGCCCGTTTATGGCCGTCGTTCCTTGCGCCAGTACAACTTTCTTTTCGTAAGGCCCGTAAATATTTTTTGAACGAAGTGCGAGCTGCCATCCGGTCGCAACGCCGCCTGCCGGAGCGAGGATGTAGTAGTAGCCGTCACGCTTTAAGAACTTTGGCCCTTCGACAGTCGAATCCGCATCGTGTCCGTCGAAAACGATCACTCCGTCGTCAAGAAGCCTGGTGCCCTCGCGATTCATTTTCTTGACGACCAATATGCTCTTGATGCCCGAACGGCTTCCCGCAAATGCGTGTACAAGATACGCATTGCCGTCGTCGTCCCATAACGGGCACGGGTCGATCCAGCCTTTACCTTCCGCGATCAGAAGCGGCTTTGACCATTCATCCGTGGGCTCTTTGGCCTTGGTCATATAGATCCCGAGATCAGGGTCGCCGTAATAAATGAAAAACTCGCCGTCGTGATGCCTGATCGCCGGGGCCCAAACGCCGCCGCCGTGCTGCGGTTTGCGGAACACATCCTTTGGTTCCTGCCGACGAAAAACGTGATTGATGATGCGCCAATTTACGAGATCTTTTGAATGCAGGATCGGCAGGCCGGGCACGGCGTTAAAGCTCGACGCCGTCATATAGAAATCTTCACCAACGCGGACGACATCCGGGTCTGAGTAGTCCGAATGAATGATCGGGTTGCGATAAGTTCCGTCGCCGTTATCGGCTACCCAAACCCGGGAAATGTTGTTTTGGGCGGAACAAAAAAGGCATGCGAGACAAACTAGCAGCCCTGACATTAACAACCGCATATTGAGTTGGACCTACTTCCCGCCGCCGTTCTGGCTTTCTTCAAGTGCTTGCGCCTTTTGCGTTTCCGTAAGATGATCGTGCATCGCTTTTTCCGCGGATTCGGAATCGCGTTCGCGTATCGCACGATAGATATCGTGATGCTGCTCGGCAGATTGTTTCAGGTCGAGTGCGCGGTGGACGGTCTTGCTTCGGCTGTCAAACAAAATGGTCGCGACCATGTTCATTAACGAGGTAAGAATACGGTTGTCAGACGCAGCGGCGATCGTTTGATGAAACCGCATATCGTGAACAAGGTATTGCTCAGGATTGTTCAAGGATGCATACATTCCGGCGATCTCTTCGGCCAGCCGCGTCATATGTTCGCTGTTCGCACGGCGGGCGGCGAGCCCGGCTATGCTCATTTCAAGCGCGAGACGCGCCTCGAACATCTCGTCCGACGTAAAGCCGTGCAAGGCGGACAACATCTTTAGCGGCGAACCGTCCAGCGTAGGCGATTCACCGCGTTCGGCGACAAATGTTCCAGCACCTTGCTTTGATTGAAGAATTCCAACGGTCGAAAGCGAGCGAATTCCGGCGCGAAGCGTTGGACGGCTAACGCCCAAGAGCTTTGCAAGATCGCGTTCCGGCGGCAGCCGATCACCCGCCGCTAGCTCGCCGCTGTGGATCATGTCGCGAAGCCGGCCCGCGACTTCCTCAGCCGTCGTGCCGTTCTTTTCCGAATTGAGATTTCGAAAAACCGCTGCTTCTCGTTTCGCCATTTTGTCCCTGGAAGCCCTATTCTAGCCTGTATTTACAACTTTGTCGAAGAAACGCCCTATCACTGTTTCGCTGCAAACACCTTTATCAGGATCATTGAAAATCCCTTTTTTGTAACCGTGCGCTGATGAACCGTTCCACGCGGAACTATGATCAGGTCGCCTTTTTTGATCTCGAACGGATTCCCGCCGTTTACGGTCTTTGCACGCCATTCACCCGGTGATATTTCTTTGGCTTCGACAAGCTCACCGCCGAGCGCAAGCGTTGCCTTGCCGTCGAGAACATAATAGATGTCGTCCGACGAATCGTGAACTTCATACAGGTCGTCAACGCGGTTTACATCGTAGAAAACCGCAACGCGCATCTGGACGCCTTTAGCGGCAACGATGTCCTTATTCTGATTCTCCTTCGCCCCGCCATAAGACTTGACAACGTCTTCAAGGTCGGTCTTTGACTTGATGACGAAAGGCGATGCGGGTGTGGACGGCTGTTTGTTTTGGGCTGAAACAGCAAAACACGCGGCCGCGATCGTTAAACTGGCAATAAGGAATTTCATATGCGTTATTTCCTGCGGGTCTTGGATATCAACCACCGGCTCAGATCCTGTGCAGCTTTGAAATTCTCAAACTCTGCGGGCAGACGCCGGCCATCAACGTATTCGTTGTAGATCCATGGGTCGCCGATGACAAAGACCGTTCCCTTGCCGTATTTAGCAGCGGCCATTATCGTATCACCGTTCGCGGTAAGGACGGCTTTTGCATCCCCGCTCAATGACAGCGTGGACACTTCTTTGACGAAAATACGCTTTGCGGTCTTAAAGACCTCATTGCCGGTATTGATATCAATTCCGCCCATCCTGTAGTCATTGTTGATGACCTCAAACTTGCGGTCCTTGTTGAACTGAATTCCAAACACCTTTGCAAGCGTGTTGAACTTATCAAGCTCAGCGTTCTGACCATCATTGCCCATTAACATAAGCACGCCGCCTTTCTTGACCCAATCGGCGATGGCCGCGACGTGGTTTGGCTCGACGAAGTTCGGGTTCGCAGTTTCTTTCGCCGTGTCAGGATCGACGATGATGAAGACGTCGGCGTTCTTTAGATTCTCTGCGGTCGGCGAACTTGAAAGCATCGCTGTTTGGGCGCCTAGTCCGTTAAAGATGCTTCCCCAGGTCGAAAATCCTGAATCGCGAAGTTCGTTCAGTTTGTAATGCCACAGCTCGTCCTTTCCGGTGATCCTGTTCTTTCGTATCTCGTGGTTGAAATAGTCGTCCAGCACCACGGTCTTACCGAGACCCGTGAGGCCTCGTTCATAGGCTTCCATTTCGAGAGCGGCTTTGATCGCCGGGCCAAGGCCTTTGGCGTCGTTCGTCCGCAGCTTTTCGCTCATATAATACTCGAACGAGCCGTCGCGATACGGGTTGCCGCCCAGGCCGGAAACCGAGACCGTGCCTTCCCAATCTGTTTGTCCATTGGCGTTCGTCTTAATGAATTCCTTCTTGATCCCAGCCCATCCGCGCGTGGCGACACGCATATATTTCTCGGGCAGGTAACCTTCGCGGACGCCTCTGGCAATGGCGTAAACGAACATTGCCGAGCCGGACGATTCGAGATAATTTTTCCCCCGTCCGCCAAGATCGAGAATGTCCCACCAGACGCCGCTTTTCGCGTCCTGCACTTTTTCGAGTGCGGCGGCCTCACGTTCGAGAATAGCGGCTATCTCACCGCGCCGCGGATGATCTTTCGGAAAATGCTCAAGCGTATCGACGATCGCCATTGCGTACCAGCCCATCGCACGTCCCCAGAAATGCGGCGATTGTCCCGTCGTCTTGTTCGCCCAACGCTGTTCCTTTGATTCGTCCCAGCCGTGATAGAGCAAGCCGGTTTTCGGGTCGCGGGCGTGTTTTTCCATCCACACGAATTGATTCGCGATGTCGTTCCAATTGTCTTCACCGTAAAGTGCAGAGTATTCGGCGTAGAAAACCTCGCCCATATAAAGGCCGTCAAGCCACATCTGCCACGGATAGATCTTCTTGTGCCAAAAGCCGCCCTCTTTGGTCCGCGGATGTGTCGCGAGCTGCGAACGGAAAAGCTCGACCATCTTTTTGTACTTCTCATTTCCGGTTGCGCGGTAAAGGGTCATCATTCCGAGGGCCGGCGTGACGTGATCGATGTTGTATTCCTCGAGATGGTAGTCCTTGTGGTTTCCCTTCTCATCGATCCAATGATCCATTCCTTTTTGAATGTGATCAAAATACCTGGCATCGCCCGTCGCATACCACATCTTCTTGATCGCGTCATGTATAACGCCCTGTTCGTAATTCCACTTCGGCGGAATGCCGGGAGCGTTTCGCGCATCAACCCAAATGCGGGTCATCGCGGTGTCGGCAAGGCGTTCGGAGATCGGTTGAGCCACTACGATCTGACAGGCACCAGAAACGATGATAATAAAAAAGAGTACTAGTGATTTCATGTCTTCTAAATTGCCATCAGCTTCAGCTAGTGGTCATTTTGCAAAAAAAGTTTCGGGCTTTAGCCCAACAGATGTTTTGGGCTAAAGCCCAAGAACTATTTCTTAGAATTCATCCACTAGCTAAAGCTAGTGGCAATTGAAAAAAACTACTTCAGATATCTCACCAATACCAATTTGTTTTCTCGAATACCGGCAACAGCAAGCTTCGCCATTTCCTCCGCTCCGAGCGGTGAGAAATGTGTGTTGTCCTCGATACCGCTTGGATAATTCGCATTTTCACCCGGCTTTAGTTGCAGGAACAACTTCTTCGAACCTTCGACACCGAATTCTACGATCACGGCCCCGCTCAACTTATGCATATCGATGAGCGCGACTTTGTATTCGTGTGCTACGGTTCGCACAATGCCGGGATATTCGCCGTGTGTGTCGTAGAATTTACCGTCGATATCAAACCGACGCCTCATCACGGGCGTTAGCAGAACAGGCGTTCCGCCTTTTGCACGAACGCCATCGACAAACCGGATCAGATTCATTTTATAGTCGTCGGGCGGCGTATAACGCTCGCCTTTATCTTTGGAGGAATCATTGTGGCCGAACTGAATGAAAACGAAATCGCCTTTTTTCAGTTCGTCAACTATCTTTTGCCAGCGGCCTTCTGAAATAAACGTCTTCGTGCTGCGGCCATTCATCGCACGGTTTTCGATGCGAACCTTTCCATCCTTAAAATGCTGTCCAAGCATTTCGCCCCAACCAGTTTCCGGGCGTTTCTCCGGCAGTTTCGGCGCCATCGTCGAGTCGCCAGCGAGGAAAACGGTGACGGCTTCCTTTTGCGCAAAAGCGGCGACGGATACGAATAGGATAACCAATAGCGATTTCATATTCTGACCAACTCTGCGATCTTGATCGGGCGGTTCTGCTCAATGCTTGTGCGGGCGGCAATGCCCGTCATACACGACATTGCTCCAGCATGTGCGCTTGGCAGTTTCAGATAGTCAGGCATCGGCGCGTTCTTAAAGATAACGTCGCGAAGGCGGTCATCGCCGCCCGAATGTCCGCCCTTTATCTGCGGCATTTCAAGCTCTTCGTGTTTGCCGAAATTCTTTGAAAGGAACGCCGTCGATTCGTGCTGGACCTCCCACGGCTGGCGTTCGTAATCGCGAACTTCAAGCCTTCCTTTGGTTCCGTTGAAAGCAATGCGATAGCCTTCGAACGGCATTGCGGCGTTGAGGGAATATGCCAGGCTGGCACCGCTGGAATATTTCACGATCGCCGACATCGTGTCATAAATATCGACATCATTCTTAAAGACGCAGCCGTCGCGTTGATAGCCGTCGGCACTTTCGCATTCGGAATACAGCTTCGTCAGACGCGCGTCTTTGGTTACGTCCCAATAAAAAGGACACTGAGCTTTGTGCGGGCAAGTGCGGCAGTTTGTATGGCGGAATGCTCCGTTCTTACCGTAAACATTCAACGCTCCATAAGCCGTTACCTCGACCGGATCGGCGCCGAGCCACCAGTTAACGAGATCAAAATGATGCGACGCTTTATGAACCCAAAGACTGCCACCTCCGGACTTCAAACGATGCCAGCGGCGAAAGTAGTCGGCGCCGTGCCGCACATCAAGATACCAACTGAAATCGACCGATGTGACCTTACCGATCTCGCCCGAGCTGATGATCTGTTTTATTTTTTCGTGTTTCGGAGCGTAACGGTAATTAAAAGTGACGATTATGTTTCGTTTGTGTTTGGTCTCGGCATCGAGGACAGATTGGCAATCGGCAGCCTCGGTGACCATCGGCTTTTCGGTGATAACATTCACGCCGCGTTCAAGCGCGCGTTTGATGAACGTGTGGTGGGTCGAATCCACGGTCGTGACCATCACCAACTCCGGCTTGGCCTTGTCGATCATTTCATCGAAGTTGGTGAATGTCGGGCACTCGACGCCAATCAGTTTTCGACCTGCCTCGACACGCAGCGGATTCTTGTCGCACAGGCCCACGAACTCAACGTCATTCTTATATCGTTCGGCGAGATCTTTACCCCACATTCCGGTCGCGCGGTGACCGGTGCCGATGATCGCGTAGCGTTTACGGGCTAATGGCGTGACCATGGCCGGAACCATAGTCGTTCCGAGTACCAATCCCGCAGCGACAGTTCCTGCGGCTTTTACGAAATCACGACGGTCGATATTCTCGCTCATACGCTTACCCCAGTGTCTCGACAGCCTTACCATCGATCTTTACATTCGTCAGTTTTAGTCCTATTACGTTCTTCACGACGCTCGGATTTTTCATCGTCCCAAAAGTGCAATTTTTTAGTGAAACGTCGAAGATCGGAGCGTTATCCAGTCCCTGCAGATCGACTGCACGATTTCCGGAACCGCACGTCAGCCCATCGATCTGAACATTTCGAACGAGCGGAATATGTGTCCCTTTCGCACCTTCTTCGTAATTGAAATCGATCTCGATCACAGCACGTGAAACTGTGCCTATCGTGTTGTTCTTGTAATAGAAATTCTCCAGTTTGCCGCCGCGTGAAGCATTGTTCTTAAACCGGATCGCCGTCCATAGATCGGGACTGTCGAGCTTGTTGTCGTGTGCGAAAACATTGCGGACGCCACCTGAAATCTCGCTGCCAACCGTAATGCCGCCGTGGCCATCGCGCATCGTGCAGTTGCGGATGATGATATTTTCGGTCGGAGTGTCGAGACGTCTGCCGTCGTTGTTTCGTCCCGACTTGATCGCGATGCAATCGTCGCCCGTGTCAAAAAAACAGTTGTCGATCAAAACATCCTTGCAGCTTTCGGGATCGCAGCCGTCGTTATTCGGGCCGTGTGTGGCGACGTGCAGCTTGCGGACGGTCACGTTCTCGCACAATACGGGATGCACTTCCCACATCGGTGAATCGATGATCTTAACGCCCTCGATCAGAACATTCCTGCACTTGTACGGCTGGATGAATTGCGGCCGCAGATAGTGACCTTCGCCGAAAATTCGCTCTTCGACGGGAGTGTTTCGGTCCATGAATTCATATAGCCTTGCGCGAGCCGCACGCTGGCTGATAACGTCCGGATTTCCACCATATCGCGGATTGCCGTGCCATTTCCAAAAGAAAGACTTACCTTGCCCGTCGAGCGTGCCTTCGCCCGTGACCGCGATATTCGTTTCCTCGTAGGCGTAGATCAGCGGCGATAGATGCATCAGCTCCATGCCTTCCCAACGGGTGTGAACGATCGGCAAATAGGCTTTTGCATCGGTCGCAAACTTCAGCGTCGCGCCCTTTGAAACGTGAAGGTTTACGTTCGATCTAAGACGTATTGCTCCAGTCAAAAACTCGCCTGCCGGAACAACAACACGTCCGCCGCCGGCCTTGGTTGCCGCAACGATGGCTTTGTTGATCGCTTCACGACAGTCGAACATGCCGCCGGGCTTCGCTCCGTATTTGAGGATGCTGAAATCTTTCTTTGGAAACGACGGAGCTTTAATGCGTGCAAGTATCTTCGGATACTCGGTTGTCCACGGATCGGCCTGGCCGAATGCAAGTTTCGGCGCCAGTGCAAGACCGGCCGCACCGACAGAGAAATTGACAATAAAATCACGTCTGTTTTGTTTCATTTGTATTCAACGCAAAGACACAAGCCCTATTTCTTTTGCGGCTTTGCGTCTCCGCGCCTTTGCGTTAATGCCTTCTTCCACTTTGGATAATCTTTTTCGAGCAGATCGCGGGCTCCGTCAACGTACCATGCGTATCCGTTTCGCCGCTCGGCTTCGATCTGCGTAACGTCATACTTTATTATCGCGTCACGTCCGATGAAGATCGGCTTCATCGTTTCGATCTGATAGAAACGTGCCCAGATAGGCGGAGCGGTTTTGTCTTTTACGAGCACATTTTCGCCGCTTTTTCGTTCCCAACGGATGCCCGTTAGCTTATTCGCATCAAACCACTTTACGGCAGACTCGATAGCGTCGATCACTTCGGGCGATGGCGAAGCGTCGAGCATTAGAAACTTTACGATGCCTACGCTCTCGCCAGCCGTAAGTGAAACCGGCTCAAAGGCCCGTGCCGGTGCAGGTTTGAAAGTAATTTCATCGTGCTGTGCTCCCCAGATGGTCTTTTTACCGTTAACAACGACCTGCGTTTTGAGCAAAACCGGTATCGCTTTCACGACCGCCTTCTCAGCTTTCGCGCGACGCTCTTCATCGACGAACAAATAGTCTTCCTTTTTCTTTGCAACGTCGCGGAGCAATTTCAAAAGGTTGATCATCGCGTTGTCGTTATATGTGACGTGCCGCGAATAGTCGTTCTTTAATGGAAAAAACTGTGGAAAGCCACCGTTCTCATACTGCATCGCGAGCAGAAAATCCAAACCTTTGAAAAACGCAACGCGGTGGTTATCGATATTCTTTGCCGTAATTACCTTCGCAAGGTACTGAAGCTGCGTCGTCGTCGCGCCGTTGTCGATGGTCGTGTCGGTCAACGCTTTTTCTGCGATCAGCTTTGTGCGTTCGCCCTGCGTCAGCATCGCCGACATATCGACGTTCTTTTCCCAGCCGCCGTTCTCGCGTTGGTACATCAAGACCTGATTAGCTATCCGCGTTGCTTCGTCAACGGCGTACCAAAACTTCGTTTGTTTCAGGACGTCGTTCCATGAGACCAGGCCGAAATCCGGCGGCGTTTTTTCCTGCCACGCGAAGTTATCCGCTTTGTACGGGTCCCAACCGTCCCGACCGCTCAGGAAATATTCGACCGAGAATTGCTTCACATCCGCATCGGTAAGTTTGCGTGCCCATGAAATGCGTGCGGCGTCGTTTGCGCCTTTACCGGTCGAGCCATACTCGGCGAGGTAGGCTGTCTTCTCGCGCTGCGGCTCCCAGTTATGCCAGCCTTCGGGGCGAATGTCGGCCTCCATCACGGTGTTGATGAAAACTGTGCGGCCGTAGTCGCGCCACGGCCGCCCCAGATAAATGCCCTTTACGGTGCCCGTGCTGGTCAACCGGCACTTATCGAAAATGAAACCCGACTTTTCATCGGCCGCAAAACGCATCGGAGCGGCGATGTATCCATCCGCTTTGACGTGGATATGGCAATTCTCAAAAACCGCAGCGGCCTGCCCGAAGATGAAATCTACATGTCCCTCGATATAGGAATCTTTATAGAACTGCCGTCCGTTCTTGGCGTAAAGCGTGTCTTGCCACCCAAGGAAACGGCACTTATTAAAGCTCGCGCGATCCGCCTCGACCAAAACAGCGACGGCCTGCGAACCTGTGCCGAACGAGTTTTCAAACGTAATATTTTCGGCGTAAAAATCGTGTCCGCCGATGTACGTCGCGTATGCCGCCGAGGTTGAACCCGCCTCCTTATTTGAAAGCCTAAAAGTAAGAATCGTCGTCTCTGCTTTCTCGCCGACGAACGAAACGTACGGCTTGTTTGCCGGAACGCGGATCTGCTCCTTGTACCTGCCCGGAGAGATGCGGATGACGCACCGCGACTTGTTGTTCTCAGGTACTTTCTTGATCGCTTCGGATATTGTTTTCACATCGCCGTTCGGTCCGACCTTTATTTCACAAGGGGCCGCAGAGGTGGCCGACACCGCAGCCAGCAAGAACAAAAGAATGTAAGGCAGCTTTTTCATTCCCCGAATCGATATCTTTGATGCTAAGTACGCAACATTTATTTTGAGAGAAATGCGCCGCATAAGTTCCCGATGATCACAAGGACTTATACGACGCATCTTAACCAGCCAACCTCCCGAAAAGTCGGCTAGAACGTGAACTTGCCGCCGATCTGAATATCCCGCGGCGGATTACGCTGCGACGTAACCTTTCCGAACGCCCCCACCGTCGCCGGTGCCAAACCGATTCCCGCACCAAAATAGGGGGTGTTTAGAGCGTTTATCGCTTCAAACCGGATCTGGAACTTCATTCCTTCGCGGATCCTGAAACTCTTTGAAACTCCAACGTCGAATTTCAAGTAACGCTGATTGCGCAGCCCGTCGATCGTAAACGGAATGTTACGAAGCACGTTGTTATTACCAGTGTTCGTTTGGAAATTGTTTCCGAACCCCGGAACATTCGCCGCCAGCGGGTTGCCGCCTACATAGAAACCGGAGACATCCCAAGCCGGAATGTCCACTCCGTACGTTTGGCCCTGCTCATTCTTTTTGCCGACCATTGACTTGAGTTGCGTGATGTCACCGTTGTAGTAAACATTTCCGAGCAGAAGCGGTTCACCGCTCTGCCATTCGTAAACACCCTGAATCTGCCAACCGCCTAGAACGCCGTCAACGAAACCGTTCCAGTCCGAACCAAACTTGCGGTTCTTACCAAAAGGCAATTCGTAAATGCTCGAGAAAGTAAAACGATAGGGACGTTCAAATGGCGAGATCATTTCGGTCATCTCGGTGTCCTGGGGATTCAGGTATTGAGCCGTTATGCGTTCTTTCGAGAATGTGTAAGAACCATCCAATGAAAGACCTTCCGTAAATCTCTTTCGGAACTGGACGGCATAAGACTGATAGCTCGACGTTCCGTTGTATTCGGTGACCGACAGGGCCCCAAACTGAGGGAATGGAGCTAGAATCCGTCGCCGTTGAATCGTGGCGTTATTATATGTGGCGTTTCCGGGAACCAAACCTCTCAAAGGATTACTTACTCCCGTGGTAGTGTTCAGGAATGCGTTTGCCGCTGTGATCGCGGCAACAAGGGCCGCCGGATCCGTGTAATTGGAAGGATTAACCAAATACTGCGTCGGAACCGCATTCAGATCCCTTGCAACCGGAAGATCCCTTCCGACTGAGTGGACGAATGTGAATTCGACGCCAATTCCACCCGGCAATTCTCTTTGGACACTTGCCAGGAACCGCATGAAGTTCGAGTTCTGTCTTTCATAAGAAAGAACAGGCGTTGTCGGTCCTTGGGCCCCGTTTCCACCCGCTAGGTCGCCGCCGAGGAATGTACCCAATCCAGCTGCCGATCCCGTAGCAGGATTGATCCCGTTCGGGAACAAAGTAGTGCTAAGACGACCGACATATGATTGTCCGTTGTTGAGCGTGGCCGTAAAAGGTGTGGGTGATGCAAATCCGGGCTGAAAGATCGCACCTATCTGGAAGGGGGCCGTGAAAATTCCGAATCCGCCGCGGAGCACCGTTTTCTGGTCGATTCCCCATGAGATACCCACACGCGGCTGGAAATTATTTTTATCCATCGCCTGGCTCCAATCACTTGGATCTTCAACGAAAGTCAGGCCGCCGCGAAGGTTTTGGAAGGAACCGATCGGTACGCCGTTCGGTGGCAAAGCGTTGTAGTTTGCAAGAGCTTGTGCGGCGATGGGGCTAGCCGCGGCTTGGTCGAATCCTTTTACGATCGCTCCATTCGCTTCCTTGACGCCGGTTTCAAGTTCATACCGCAGGCCGAGGTTCAGTGTTACGCTGGGAGAAATACGCCAATCGTCCTGGACAAAAAAACCATTGTAATCTTCCGATGTGTCGTACTCGACCGGAATATCGATGGAACCACCGGTGACGATCCCCATTAAGAACGACGCCAATTCACGTCCCGGTATGTTTTGCTGACCACTTGCCAAAGTTGAGCTTGCAGATGTGAACTGTCCGTTTGTCGCAAATCTTCCGGCGGCATAACCAAGGTTGGTGAACCTTTCACGCAGATAACGATAGTCGTAGCCGTATTTCAAGGTGTGATTACCCACGATCTGTGTAATCGTGGGCTGGATCGTATAAAGATCAAAAGGCCGATTCTGACCGTTGTTATAGTCTGCTCTTTGTGCACCGAGCGTCATGTAGTTCTGAAAATCAAAGCGGGGAAAGATCAGCCCCTGCCGTTCGCTGGGAACCGCCGTAAACCCAAGTTCAGCGGCTGTCGGTTGATCGACCTGATATCTGTTCAGACGGAAACGGTTCCAACCTCCGCGAAGGTCCAGAATCACATTCGGCTTGAGAATGCCGGTATAGTTTGCGTGCATCCGATCATTCTGCCGATCTTCGAATCCTCGGAATATCGAATCCGGTTCCATCGTTAAGTTATAGCGGTCTTCAGTATTTTTGCTGTTTGCCCATGTGAACGAGATCTTATGATTCGGGTTCAGGTTGTGGTCAACCTTTGCCAAGAAAGACCGGTATGGACGAAGCAGGTTCTGATCTGTAATGAAGTTGTTTACTATCCCGGGTTGATTTGGTTCGGGGAATAGATTTAGGAAGTTCAGGGACGGCGCATAAATTAGGTTGGCTGGGATGATGTTGCAGTCCACAGGCACCGGTGTATTATTTGCAACGCCGCATCCAAATGTGGGCCTCGTCTGCCCAGCCGCTGTACCCGCAAGCGGATTGTAGATGACGGTGTTCGCTGCATCGCCGATATTATTCCGGTTGACGATCAGTTCGGAGAAATCACCATTTCGCATTCTCAGCGTTGGAACGGAATAGGTTGTTGGCTGTGCAACATTGTCATACTGACGCTCGAAAGAGAACAGAAAAAAGGTTCGATCTTTAATGATGGGGCCGGTTACTGTTCCGCCGTATCGGTCGTACTTCCGGGCCGGTCGTTCGCGGCCAGCCCGATTATTGAAGAAATTATTCGCCGTCCGGCTTTTGTCCCGGTTAAACCAGTTGGCCGAGCCGTGAAACTGGTTTGTGCCGGACTTTAGGGCCACGTTTACCGTCGAACCGGCGGTGAAACCGTTTTGGGCATCAAAGCTGTTTGTCTGTACCTTGAATTCCTGTACCGAATCGGATGAAGGTGTGAAGGCAACCTGCCCGCCATAGGCCAGGTTCGGCGTACCGTCGAGATTGATCTGGTTCCCTGCCGTTCCGTTCGTACGGAATCCGGCGAGGTTGCCATTTGCAGTCGGTCCCTGAAAATTCGGGTCGCCGGTATAGACAACGCCGGGCGCCTGTGTCGCGAGCGTATAAGCCGCGCCTTCGGCAAGCGGAAGTTCTTCAACCTGGCGTCGGCTGACCGATACGCCGGAAGTAACAGAGCCTCGTTCGATCACGTCGGTATCGGCGACGATGTTTACTTCTGCCGAAGCTCCGATCTCTAGTTTGAAATCCAGTGCGATGCGATCATCGACCTTTACTTCGACATTCTCACGCGTCGAGGTTTTGAAACCGTCGCCGGAGATAGATACGGAGTAGCTGCCCGGGACAAGAAACGGCACTGTGAACGCACCCGATTCGTTGGTGATCACATTTGCCGTTACGTTTGTGCCGTTATTTTTGACCGCAACCTTTGCTCCCGGAACTACGGCCCCATTTGGATCGGTAACCGTACCCGAGATCGTGCCGCGATATTCTTGCGCGGATACGCCCATTGCAAATATGGCGATCATCGCGGCGGCAAACGCCGCAAACAAAAATCGAAATTGGCTCTTCATTTTCACTACCTTCCTTTTTAAGTTCTCTTAGATCTGGATTGACTGCCCGCTTGTTGGCTAAAGTGCGAACATTCTATAATTGGTAATACCAATTATGCAAGCACGAAATGAAGTTTTTGACAACTTTTTTTTGTAAAAATACACAATTACGGTCAAATCGTGCCTAAAAGTAGGGAAAAGACGAAAAATTCAACCCGCGCTAAAAACGAAATGAGTATGACCAAAAAAGCCATACTCACTACATTGGTTATGCCAATTCTCTCGGATCCGATCTAGTTTCCGCAGGTCTGCCGACCACCGAATTTTGACATATCGAACCTGTCGCGATAGTTTCGGGCGTGGCTTGCGACGTTTTGCTTTACCTTGCTCATCACCGCGCAATAGATGGATTCTTTATCGATCCGTTCGACAAGATATTTTAAGGCGCTAACCTCGCTCCAATACTCGCGATCTTCCCAGATCTCTATCGGCTGCGCGCCCAGTTCATTCTGAAGCGAAACCAGACGCGCGTCGCGCGTATTGAAACCGTTTTTTAGGAATATAGCGTAGTAAGATTCCATCAGCTTATTCTGCTTCCGGAACAATGAACTGTTGGTCTCTGCCGTAAAGCTTACATGTCCGATCTCGTGTGCAAGCTTTGTTGAAGCAAGAACACCGTCACTAACCGCATGAATGCTGCCGAATGCGGCAAGAGAATTCATTACGGGATAATAGACCGGATCAGGAAAACCGCTGTCGAGATTTTTACCCAGCGTGATGGTCGCGGCTATAAGCCGTCCGGACCCATCCCATTCAAAATCATCCGTTCCCGCACCAAACTTTCGGTTCCCGACTACCTTGATGGTCAGGACAAAGTCTTTTCGGCTTGCGTAAGATTCCCATAGACTGCGTCCATATTCGGTCGCCAGCAACTCGTCCTTCCATTTCTGAAAACGCGGCAAATAGACCGCCGGTATCAACTCCCTGATCCCGGCGTCATCCGCAGAACGCAGAGCTTTGTGTGCAGAGTCGTCAATAAGAAATTCGTGATATTTCAGGAACGAAAGTGAAACGGGATCCATTCCAAACGCCGCCGTAGAAACTACGATCGTGGCTAGAAGTACCAAAAGGAAAGTTGCCGGAAAACGCTTCATCAAAAAAACCTCCGGATTTGAATTCGGTATAGGAATCTTATGTGAAATCCGGCACAGAATCAATGAAAACTTATGTTACATCGGTTCGCCTTACGCCTTCGACCTCAAGGACAAGGTCGGCTCCGTAGGCCTTTGCAGGTGTTTGATATCCGGCGATAAAATTTCCGTCGAGGATCTTCTGTGCGATATTCAGCGCGGCGATCGCCGTGATGGTGTAACCCTCGGGTGTCTGCATACGCGATTCGACCGAGTTGCCGTCCGCATCGGTGGCCTTTCCCCAAAGCAGGGTTTTTCCTTTTGCGCGTTCGGCATCACTCGGTCCGCCAGGCGGGATCTTGCCTTGCAGGTACTTCTGAAATGGCCCGGTCGCGAACAGCCAGCCTAGATAGCGACTCAGCTTCATCGCTTTGAGCGCTCTTTGCGGAACGACGGTGAAAACCTCGATGTTCGGGATCCCGGTCGAATAGTACGCCGTCGAAACGTCTCCCCATGGTATCGTCACGCCGGTTTTCTTGGCCTCACCAAAATCGATCTCTTGCGTTTTCCAAGCAGCCGGAACAGGCGTGATCTTTCCATCCTTGCGAATTGCACCGCCGCGGCCCACGTTCATGGTCATTGTCGCCTGTGTGCCGTGGGACATCCGGCCCATTCCGTACCAAGCGAGTGAAAGATGATTGGCGGACGGCAGTCTGTCACTCAAATGTTTCGCAAGGCAGTCACTCGGCACAACGTCAAACCCGACGCCGGGCATCAACATTATTCCCGCTTCCTGCGCTTTTTTATCCTTTGCCGCACACGCTTCGAAAACGGTGATCTCGCCGGTGATGTCGGTGTAATGCTTCTTGTTCCGCAGACAAGCATCGACCATCGGCTTGCTCGTGATCGAAAAAGGGCCAGCACAATGCAGTACCATTCCAACCCCCTGCAAGGCAGCGTCAACCATCGCCGTTTGATCGAGCGAAAACACGCGACACTCAAGGCCATGCTTTGTCGCAAGCGCACTGATAGCCGCTTCATTCCGCCCGGCAATGATCGGCTTAATCCCACGCTCAACCGCAAAACGCGTGATCAACTCGCCCGTGTAACCGTTAGCGCCGTATATCAAGAAATTACCGTTCATAGCTTGTTCGGAATAGTGTATAGCGAATAACGAATAGTGAATAGCCAGAAATGCTTTTCGTTTTTCACTATTGGAATAGATCCAGGCCGAGGCCTTGCGCGGCTTCGAGTTTCCGCAGGAATGTAAGCCGGCTGATCTCAATTCCGCCTAGTGCTTTGATATGCGGTGTCATCACCTGCGCGTCGAGCCAGTTTGAATCGCGTGAGCGGAGATGGTCGATAAGAAAAAGGAGTGAAAGTTTTGACGCGTTGGGTTTTTTGAAAAACATCGACTCGCCGCAGAAAACGCCTCCGGCATCTATGCCGTAGAGGCCGCCGACGAGTTCGCCGTCTGACCAAGCCTCGACGCTGTGGGCCATGCCTTCGTCGTGCAGTTTGCAATAAACATCGATGAATTCGTCAGTGATCCATGTGCCGCCCTGGCCGGGCCGTGAGGTAAGCGAACACTCTTCGATAACACGGCGAAAAGCTCTGTCTAAGGTAAACGTGAATTCGTTCTTTCGGCGGGCGCGTTCAAGGCTGCGTGGAATATGCAGATCGGCAAACTCGATGATCGCCCGTCGTTTGGGGCAATACCACGGCAGTGGAATGCCTTCCATATGCCACGGAAAGATGCCTTTAAGGTATGCTTCGCGGACGTTCTCGACCGTTAACGGATCGCCGAACGATACAACCTCGCGGGCGAAATACATGTAGTCGCCATGCGGAAGCCATTCGGGAAAATCGTATGTGCGAGGATCGGGAAAAGTCACGGAAAGATATTACCGCAGAGAAGAAGAGAAAATTAGCCACGAATTACACGAATATCACGAATTGTAAAAATCAAAAGATCTGATTCGTGGCATTCGTGAAATTCGTGGCTAAAAGTTCTTTACTAAACGACCTTCAGCTTCCACTTACCGCGTTTGAAAAGCAGAGCTGACGAGATCGCAAGGATCGAGAACGAAATGGTGATCGCCCAAAATACGCCTTGCGGTCCCCAACCAAATCGATTCGCGAGCAGATAGGCCAACGGGATCTCGATCAGCCAAAAGACGATAAAATTCAGCCAGGTTGGTGTGATCGTATCTCCGGCGCCGTTGAACGAGCTTTCCATCACCATTCCGAGGCCATAGAATGCATATCCGTAGCCGACGATCCGCAGGCATTCGCTCGCAAACGCAGCAACCTCAGCGTCCTGCGTAAAAATAGAAACGACCACTCCTGGAAATAGAACAAAGAACAATCCGGCGAGTGCGAGAATTCCGGCATTCAAAAATCCGGCTGTCCACACCGAACGTTCGGCCCGGTCAGGTCGTCCTGCACCCAGGTTTTGACCAACCAGCGTTGCTGCGGCATTTGCCAAACCAACAGCAGGAAGCAGCACGAACATAATGACGCGCAGCCCGATCTGATAACCGGCGAGTACTGCCGTTCCGAATCCGGCAAGGATCATCACCAGCCCGCTCCAGCTCAATGTTGCGATCAAGAACTGCAGTACTGCGGTTGCCGACAAAGAGATGAGCGACCAAAGCAATTTCGGATCGAAAGCCCAGTGATCCCGTCTGACGTGCAGACGGCCATTTTCGCGAATGAACAGGGCCCATGCGGCGTATGCGACACCGATCCCGCGTCCGCAAACTGTGGCCACGGCTGCACCGGTAACGCCAAGTTCCGGAAACGGGCCGTATCCGAAAATGAACATCGGACAAAAGAAAATGTTGAGGCCGTTGGCGATTATCAACACCCGCAACGCGATCGCCGCGTCGCCTGCACCGCGAAATATTCCGTTCAATATAAAAAGGAATACGATGACAATGTTCGTGCCAAGCATTATCCGCATGAACGGCATGCCCAACCCGACCACGTCCGGTTCGGCGCCGAGTACGCGAAACAGGTGCGGCGTGAAGATCACTCCGACCGCACCCATTACAACCGAGACGATGATCCCCAGATAGACGGCATGTGTCGCCGTGCGGGCGGCGCCTTCCATGTCTTGCTCGCCGACCCGACGCGCAACAGTCGCCGTGGCACCGATCGCCAGTCCGATACCAACCGCGTAAGCAAGCACGAGAATCGATTCCGTGAGGCCGACGACCGCGATCGACGCAGCACCCAACTTCGAAACAAAGAATGTATCGACGATCGCAAACAGCGATTCCATCGACATTTCGAGAATCATCGGGATCGACAGGATTATCAGGGCTGCCGGGATCGAGCCTTTCGTGAAATCGCGCGACGTACCGACGAATGCTTCGCGCAGCACCGAAAAAAATGAATTGTTTTCCGCCTCCGCAGACGGAGTCTGGATACTGTTCGACATAAAAATAAGATCCTATAGAAAGGGAAAAATGCACGGAGCGTGCTAAGGCAGTCCAAAATCGCAAACGGAATTTCCGGCGGAATCAGGACACTTCAGGGGCGGAGGCTGTTAAACAATTTCCAGTAACATAGTTTGAAGAAATTACCACAACGCCGTGTAAATTTCCAAACGTACGCAAAAAAAGATTGCGTTTCTTTGCGTGTCTCTCTAAAATCAAAACCACTGGGGGTGATATCTATGATAAGAACCATCCGCGGCAGTACGATTTGATAACTGTCGAATGAAGAGTTTGAACGGATCATTGCCCCGTACCGGAGACGGCATAGTGATCGACATCGGGACGGGCGACGGACGCTTTGTGTCAGCAATGGCAAAGGCGAATCCGAACAAGTTCTTCATTGGGATAGATGCAAACGTCAAGCCGTTAGAAAAGCCTTCAATGAAGGCAACACGAAAACCTAACAAAGGCGGTCTGCCGAATGTAATGTTCGTGCAGGCCGCCGTTGAATTTTTACCCGAAGAATTTACGGGCGTTGCCGATGAGATCCACATACATTTTCCGTGGGGAAGTTTGCTTCGGGCGGTTGCAAATGGTGATGAAAAGATCCTTCCCGATCTAAGGCGAATTGCGGCAAACGATTGCCTGCTTGAAATCGTGATCGGCATCGACCCCGAACGCGATCGAAGCGAGATCGACCGTCTCGGCGTTCCTGATATTTCTGACAGTTACATCAAAACTACATTAAGCCTACGCTACATCGACGCGGGTTTCGAGCTTATCGAAATGCGGCAATTGGCCCCGGATGAATGGGCGCAGTTCGAAACGTCCTGGGCCCGAAAGCTCTCCGGAAACTCAATGCGCTCCGTAACGTATTTTGTTCTGCGGGCCGTCTAGGATTACAATTCTCTCAGGCAGCACCGCCCTTAAAATAAAGATGAAAAACATCCGACGAGATTTCCTCAAATCGCTTCGCCGCGCCGCTGTCGGTCCGGTGCTTGTCTGCCTGTCTTTCGCAAGTGTTCTTACGGCGCAGCGGCCGTTTGAGTTTTTGGTCGCGGGCGATTCGCTCATTTGGGGGCAGGGCCTCTTAGAGAGAGATAAGTTTTATACACTCACGGCTGAGTGGCTTAGGAATGATATTTTTGCCGGACGACGTCCCGTAAATATGAACGTCGAAGCCCATTCCGGCTCCACATGGAAATTCCATCCTGACGAGGCAGAGAAGTACAAGAAGGCGGGCCGCGACGAGACCTACGAGTTTAAGCCGGAAGTAAATGTTGGATTTCCAAGCATCAACAAACAGATCGAGGTCGCTGCGGAAAAATATCGGGCCGCCGGTTCGCCAGGTGCAGACCTTATAATGATCACGGGCGGCATCACTGACATCACTACTTCCGTCGTTTACAACCCAAAAGGAAATGACGACCAGCTTCGCGCGGACATCAAGAAGTATTGCTTCGATGATGCATACGACGTGATCGAGCGGGCCGCAGAACTGCATCCGAATGCTCTGATCGCCGTAGTGGGTTACTTTCCTGCGATCAGCCCGCGCTCAAACGACAGCAAACTGATGAATGCGTGGCTTGAAGTCCTCGATACGTCCGGCTTCAAAAAGGCCCTGCTAAACAACCCGATAATGCGTCCGTTGTTCTTCAACAAACTCAAGAAACGAGCGATAATACGTTCGCAGATTTGGGTTGAAGAGTCGAACAAGCATCTTTCCGCGGCGGTCGATAAACTCAATGCGAAAATTGGCAGAACGCGCGCCGTTTTTATCAAGGGTCCTTTAACCGATGAAGACGCGGCTGAAACTCCAAACACAAAACTATTGCGGATGGGAAAGAACGGCGTTGTCGAGGACGCGATGGCCCAGTCCCGAATAAAGGATTGCAACGAAGCTTTGCCCAAACTAAAGGCCGAAACGGGTATAGACTACCCGGTTCGCCTATGCGAAGCCGCCGCAGTCGGCCATCCCAATCCCGAAGGCGCCAGGGCATATGCCGAAGCCATCAAACAAGCGCTTTCTCCGCTTGTGAAATAGCATTCGACTTATTTAGGTTTCCAACCATTCTGCCAACCGATATAATCTAACGCTTGCTATGAAGATCGCGGTGGCAATGAGCGGCGGTGTCGATAGTTCGGCAGCAGCCGCGTTATTAAAGGAGCAGGGGCACGAACTCGTAGGCTTCACGATGCAGCTGTGGAATCAGCGGCGCGGCACCAGTGTGGACGAGAACGGCGATCCACTGCCATCGCGTTGCTGCTCGCTTGACGACGTTTACGACGCACGCCGGGTTGCTGAATCGCTTGGATTTCCGTTCTATGTTCTCAACCTCGAGAAGGATTTCGAACGCGATGTTGTCGAGCCTTTCGTAGCGAGCTATTTGTCTGGTGAAACGCCGATCCCTTGCGTTGCGTGTAATTCACGCTTGAAATTCGCATCGCTTGATCGAATGGCAATTTCGCTCGGCTGCGACAAAGTTGCTACGGGCCATTTCGCCCGCGTCGAATACGACGAAGCGGCGGATCGTTATAGATTGTTTCGCGGACGCAATCACTGGAAAGATCAGAGCTACTTTCTCTGGGAACTGACTCAGGAACAGCTTTCGCACGCTTACTTTCCGTTGGGTGAAATGCAGAAAGAAGAGGTTCGCGACATAGCTCGCGGCGCAAAACTCTACACGGCCGAAAAACAGGAATCGCAGGAGATCTGTTTTGTGCCGGACGGGAAATATTCCGAATTTATAGATCGATATCTTGAACACGAGGACCGTGCGGATGAGATGCCCGAAGGCGGCGCGATCGTAAATGCAGCGGGTGAAGCCATCGGCGCGCATACCGGAATCCACCGCTACACGGTGGGCCAGCGGCGCGGCCTCGGCATCGCACACGAAAAGCCGCTCTACGTTTTGCAGATCGAACGAGCGAAAAATCAGATCGTCGTCGGCGAGGAAAACGAACTTGAAGCAATGGAGTTCATTGCGAAGGGTGTGAACTGGGTCGCGTTTGACGAGCCGGGCGAACCCGTTCGCTCTGATGTTAAGATACGTTATCGCCACGATCCCACGCCGGCGACGATTCATCCATTGCCTGACAATCGCGCCCGTATCGTATTCGATGAACCGCAGCGTGCGATCACGCCCGGCCAGGCAACGATTTTTTATAACGGCGACGAGGTTGTCGGCGGCGGTTGGATCGTAAAGAATTAAATAGGAATAATTATGCCGAAAGAGAAAAAGAGGCCAAGTAAGGCGGCGAAAGCGGCTCAAAAACTACTCAACGATTCAAAACTGCTGGCGGAAAAGTCTGAAAGAGAATTGCAGAGTGGTCAGGAATTTAAATCGTCCGTCGTCACTCCGCGTACAAATGTAACCGCGATCAAGCCGCGGCCGCATAAGAAACGCGGATAGCGATTACAACAGCTTCAGCTTTCTCCCAAAGCAAGAAAGATCGAGGACATCGATGAATTCGACGCCGCTCGATCGTCGTATTGCACCTCTTCGCGTTGCTTACTTTGCTCTTAGAATATCGCGGATCTCCGTTAACAGGGTTTCTTCCGCTGTCGGTTCAGGGTCCGCCTCAAGGCCTTTAAACAGGCTGATCGCGTATTTTGCGAGAAGAAACATCACGAAGGCAACTATCAGAAAACTGATCACGTCGTTTATCAACTGGCCGTACATTATCAACGGCTGTTTAGCGGCGATGGCGGCGGCGATCTCTTCTCCGTTCGTAACGGGCATCGACCCAAGATTGATTACCCTGCTCTTGAAATCGATCGGCCCTGTCAGCAAACCAACGACCGGCATTATCATCCCGTCCGTAAAAGTTTTGACTATCGCTCCGAAGGCGCCTGCCATTATAACGGCAATCGCCAGATCCAAGACATTTCCACGAGCTATGAATTTTTTAAAGTCATTCAGCATAAATTCCTCCCTTATACCCTGCAACTATCGCAACAAATGAAAATGGCGGGCAAGCGCCCGCCTAAGTGTAAACTGATATTGATATGACTAAACCACGGCCGCGTCTGCAATCTCTTCTTCTTCGGTTTCGTCATCCGTACTGTCAAACAACGTGTCGGATTCTTCGGCCTGGGTCGCGGCATACTCCGTCGCCTGATAGTGTGTCTCTGCTTCGGCAACGGCATTTTCCTGTAGCTCTTTCGCTTTCAGCATACTACAGCTTCCTTCAAAGACCGCGCCGTCTTCGATTATGATACGCGGTGTTTGAATGTTGCCGATAACGCGGGCAGTTCGTCCCAGCTGGATCTTTTCAGTAGCCAGGACGTCACCATTTACGTTCCCATTTACCATTGCGGAAGCAACTGCTACGTTGGCATCGACCTGGCCATTCGTGCCGACGATAAGTGTCCCGGATTCCGACGTTACAGTTCCGAGCAGGTGTCCGTCAACACGGAGCATCGCCTGAAAATTCGTATCGCCGGTCAGGGTCGTCCCGTGTCCGACGAAGCCGCTCAGTCGGCCTTCCTTAATGTCGCGTGCCATGGATTCGCTGTCGGTGACGGCGCGCGAGGGTGCGGCTATGGCCTCACTTTGGTATTGCGTCGTGGATGCGGCCGGTGTCGCGCCATATGTCGGTGTTTCCGGCTGGTCGTTCTTACCTCTGCCCATTCTTATCATTTGTGTAATGCTCCTTACTCAGTAGCGGAATAGATAGGCGTGTCTGACGGGTGAGGCCGGAAAAGCACGAGTGTGAGCAAGCTTGCCGGTTGCTGAAACGCCTTCATTGGTATGATAGTTGAGGTATGGGCGCTATGTCTAGTGGAATGTTTACGCTTGTTAATCGCCGTCTGGCGTGCCAAAATCAGAAGTTTCGGGAGAATGACGATAACTTGATAGTAGAGACCAAAACCAGAGGCAAGCTGTTAAAGAAGATGGGCCGTGCAATCGCGGACTTCGGCATGATCGAAGGCGGCGACAAGGTAATGGTCTGTGTTTCCGGCGGAAAGGACAGCTACACGATGCTCGACCTGCTGCTGGACGTACAGCGGCGTGCTCCCGTAAAGTTTGAAATACTTGCGGTTAACCTCGATCAGAAGCAGCCCGATTTTCCTGAAGAGGTCTTACCGAATTATCTTACGGAACTTGGCGTGCCGTACCGCGTGGTCGAAGAAGACACCTATTCGATCGTCAAAAAGCACATTCCCGAAGGACAGACGTTCTGTTCGCTTTGCAGCCGATTGCGACGCGGAATTTTGTATAACGTTGCGGTCGAAGAAGGCTGCACAAAGATCGCGCTCGGGCACCATGGCGACGACATTATCAATACCTTTCTGCTAAATCTTTTCTTCGTCGGCCAGCTAAAGGCGATGCCGCCCATCCTTCGCAGCGACGACCACCGCAACACGATAATCCGGCCGCTGGCGTACGCACAGGAATCCGAGATCGAGACCTACGCCGCCGAACGCCAGTTCCCGATCATTCCCTGCAACCTCTGCGGTTCGCAGCCGAACCTCAAACGCGCACGCGTCAAGCGTCTGATCACAGAACTTGCCGCCGAGATTCCGTCGCTCCGAAGCTCAATTCTCACCGCGCTGACGAACGTCACCGGCTCGCACCTGCTCGACCCCGAGCTTTATGATTTCCGCAATTTCGAACCGCTCATCAAAAAGATCCCCGCCGGCCACGGCTCCGTCGAAAAAGAACTCGACAATATCTTCGACCACAGCGAAGCCGTATTCAGTGGCGTAAAGCAAATGGCACACGGATTGACACAGGAAAGACACTGAAAAGACACTGAAAAGACACTGCTTTAATTTTTGCTCAGACCCGTGCCCATCCGTGCAGTTTCCGTATTTATCCGTGTACAATTCCTTCCATGTGCGAATTAAAACACTCTGACGTAACCGGCGAGATCATTCACGGATTTTACGAGGTTTACAATGCGCTTAGTTTTGGGTTCTTAGAGAAAGTTTATGAGAATGCCTTGGCCCTTGAGCTGCGCAGTCGCGGATTGGAAGTCGTCCAGCAAAAGCCAATCTCAGTCCATTACAAAGGAGTTATTGTCGGTGAATACTTTGCCGACCTGTTTGTCAACGGAGTTGTGCTGGTCGAACTCAAAGCTGCAACCAAGATCATCGAGGCGCACGAAGCGCAACTGCTTAATTATCTAAGAGCCACGAACATCGAAGTTGGTTTGCTCCTGAATTTCGGGGAAAAGCCAGACCGCAAACGAAAGATCTACACAAACGAGCGAAAGCCCTTGTTGAGTGTTTTGTTCGAAGAAGAGGAATAGAACGCAGGTTTTCACGGAAAAAACACAGAAAAGACACATGCAATTATTCTGTTTACTTTTTCTGATCCGTGTAAATCAGTGTTTTTTCCGTGAATATCCGCGTTCCATTTTCCCCACCGTCTCCCGTCAATTCCGAACCGCCAACGGATTTGTGCGTGACCACTCTTTGCGTTTCGGGCCTTGCGAGTGAAATGAAAAGGCCATCGGGATGATGGACGTTTCAGTCAACGCGGACCCGCGTTCCAAGAAAAGAACACGGTCGCTAGCGCTCGCGACTATTGCATTTTTCGCGGGGCGAAGAATTTGTCTTCGATGGGGACGTTGTGTTTTACGGATTTTACGGTGACGATGACGTCGCCGTTCGAGGGTGAATTATTTACCTGCATGAACGGGATCATTACTCCGTCCACGAGGCGGTAGTCTTTGAACAGTACCGTATAAGGAAGCGTTGCTGCGCTTGTGCTTGAGGGTACGACGCCTTCGCGTTTGAGCATCAGGAAAGTTCGGGTCGAATAATATTCGGTGAACTTCGTTCCTTTTGCGGGTTCGAATTCGACGGCGTAGGCGTCTTCGAGCACAACCTGTGCGATGCGCTTTACCGTCACCGACTTGTACTTAGTTTTCCAATCGAGCATCCCATAGAAATCGGACGCAAGCCGCGTGTCTTCGAGCCGTTTGCCCGCCAACTTTTCGACCGGCGCGAAGGTGTAGGCCTCTTCGGCGATAGTGCCGTCAAAAAATTCCCAGCCTTTTGCGATCTCCTTGCCGATGGCCTTCATCGTCGTTTCCGTTGCACTGAAATTCGGGGCCTTGCTCCAGCTTGTCGATTCGCTCTTTACGCCCTGCTGTTCGAGATCGGAAACCGAGTGCGTCACGCGCGACTTCAGCTTGCGCCAATTCGCTTCGCCGCCGCTTGCAGCAAGCACCTTTGCGTAAAGCTCGTCAACGGTGATCGGCGGCTTTTCGGCTGCGGCAATAAGTTTTAATTCAAGTTCGCCTTCGGGCTGTGCCATCACGACCGCTTCGATCTTGCCCGCTGCATCGCGTTTAGCCTTGAGCAAATAGCCATCGGGCAGCGGTGCGGGACTATACACATCCTTCGACTTTTCGTTCAGCGTGTAAGGCTGTTGGCCGGGAACGATGAGCACCGTCTTCCCGTCGGAATCTTTGATCTCCATTTCGAGCGGAGCCGAGACGGCCCGGTATTTACCGATCAGTTCTTTCGCGGGGTTGGCGTTTACCGGCTGCTCTGCGCCGATACGCGGCAGAGTGTAGTCACCCTGAGGCTGCTGAAGAAACATCTCCTTATCTTTGAATGTCGCGAAAAATCCGTCGGGAGCCCCGCCGAGTTTGTACTTGCGACCGCCGACGTTCTCGAGCGTGTATTCCGGTTGGCCGGGTACGGCGAAGAAGAGTTTGCCATCTCTAAATGAAACAGCAACGTCCACCGATGCCTCAACCAGACGGTATTTTCCGGCTTCCTTTTCCGGTGCAACAAGGGCGGAGTCCGTTTTCGGCGCCTCCGGTTTGCCGAGAATATTTTCCCAAACGATCGGCATCAGTTCGCCGCCAAGCGACGAGGCGGTCACGTTCGTCAGCATCACAAAGCCGAGCTTCTTTTCGGGGATCATCGCAACAAGAGCGTTAAATCCGTCGATGTTGCCGCCGTGCTGAACGACCGTAAGGCCGTTCCATTTTCCGATCATCCAGCCGAGGCCGTAATTCATTGTGCCGGACGGATTCATTTTCATGTGCGGCTTCATCCAGTCTTCGTATCCCTTTTCGGAAACAAGACGTTTGCCGTCGGTCGTGACGCCGCGGTTCAAAACAAAGCGAAGCCACTTTGCCATGTCGTTCGCCGACGAATTTATTGAACCCGCAGGCCCGACCTGATCGATATCGCGATATGGCAGCTTTTGTGTTTCTTTTGTGTCGAAATTGTAGCTGTAGCCGAACGACCGGTCCGAAGCCTTTTCCATTTCCTTCACCGACATGTTGCTGTTCGTCATCCCGAGCGGTTTGAAGATGCGTTCGGGTACGAATTTTTCCCACGGCTGTTTCTGTGCAACTGCGACGACCTCGCCGGCGGTGGCGAACATCAGATTTTGATAGCCAAATTTTTCGTGCAATTTACCGATAGGTTTCGCTTCGCCCGCGACGCGGATCAATTCGGCGCGCGTCAGCCTGCCGGTGATCATCGCGATGTCTGTGCGGTTGAGGCCCGAAGAATGCGTCAGCAGATCCCGGATGGTCATGTTCTTGTCCGTTTCCGCGTCGTACATCTTGAAATACGGGAGCACCGTTTTTGGCGACGCTTCCATCGAGATCTTGCCTTCGTCGGCGGTCATCAGAACGGATAATGCCGTGAACGCCTTGGTCGATGAACCGATGGCAAATTCCGTGTCTGCGGTCACGGGTACCTTGTTCTCAAAATCCTTTAGCCCGAGGCCCTTTGCATAGATCACCTGATCGTCCTTGACGATCGCAAGCGACATTCCCGGAATGCCAAGCTCCTTGCGGCGAGCCTCGACCTTTTCTTCTATAGTCGCCAGTGCCGATCTGTACGAACTTTCGGTCGCAACCGCCGAACCGGTCTGCGCATAGCCGACCGTCGGCAGCGACGCGGAGATCAACGAAAAAAGTAGAGTGAAAACCAAGGCGGACCGCAGAAATATATTGTTTTTCATAGAGAATTTTAAGGCAACCGTTAATTTCATTCGGATGAAGTTAATTATACGGAACATCCGCCGAAAGTGTTCGAAATAATGCTGGAAAAATACTCGAAACGGGAATACGATCGTCGGCACTATCTACAAACGGAGGCGAGAGATGCGGAAAGTTACATTCGGCGGTGCGAACTGATAAAGCTGAAAACGAAACTTGAGGAAATCTATCGTCGCGTAAATTTTCAGGAGGCGTAGAAGAGTTCTTAAGTTTCACAGAAATCAGGTGCCCCTCGCTAGATGAGTGGTTTTGACGCTCAATCCCATAATCAAATACAAAACCATCACCACTTCACCATCGCCGTAGTTGAAATGAACGAGGCTGCTGGCGAAAAAGCCGATGAGGCCGCCGAGAGCTCCGAGCCAGATGCCGCGGTCGAGGGTGGGTGAATGTTCGGGGACCATTCGTCCGCTTTTCCATTCGGTTTCGCTCGCATCGCCTCGCAACGACCGCCACATCGAACGCGCATAGATCGCGAGCACGGTCAGCCAAAGCAGCAAGCCCGGAAGTCCGCGTTCGACCGCCAATTGTATCGGCGTTGAATGAAAGTGGCTGCGAAACTCGGAGCGGCAATTATCGTACAAACCCCAGTCGCAGGCGTAGCGTTTGATCGAATCCATTCCGACGCCAAAGATGAAATTTCGAGGGCTGTTTGTCCACAGCATCACGCCTTCGCGATACATCATCATCCGCCAATTCTGCCCGGCATCTTTTGGATCGACGAAACCAACATCACGCGAACGCTGCAGCACGAAAAGGCCGAGAGCGGCGACAGGAATTGCGGCGACCATCGCCGTGATAAGCCATTTGCGGCTCGCACCAAGCAGCAAAACAAAAAAGCACGAGATGAGAAACGCGAACTGCGGGCCGCGCGTTACCGTTAACAGCAACGCAAGGCAGAATGCCGCGAAACAAAACGCAGCGAACACCCCTGTATATAGAAAACGAAAACTTGAGGTTCGTAACGCCGCGGGAGAACGGGTGAACGTCGAGAACTTTATGTCTTTGTTCTTGGCCAGAAACGCGGCGACGAACAGGCCAAAGACGAGCGAGCCGATAAGCTGCAGCACCTCAGCGTACGTAGTGTAGTGACCATAGAAACCGGCGGAACGCCAACTGCGGCTGCGTTTCCATTCAGTAATGCCAATACCGCTCGCGTCAATTTCCTCGGGTGAAGCGGCGTCCGCAACTACGTCTCGTGAATAATAGAATTCCGAATTTTGATATTTGAGGTTTACTGTACTTTTCCCGCGTAGGGAAGCCGCAACATCTTCCGGAGCAGTTATCTTTATTCCATCGGCTTCAAGCAAAATGTCACCGGGTATGAAACCGGCTCTTGCAAGAATGCCGTCCGAACGCATCGACTTGATCTCGACGCCGCGTCCGACGATGCGCTGTATCGGCATCAGCAGCACATTGACCATGCATGACGCTACAAGCGCAAACACAAGCAGGTAAACCGACTTTGAAGAGCGAACGACGCCGATCACCAAAAAGAAGATAAGGAACAATCCGGCTTGTTTCAGTTTGCCGGCCGAGATGTCCGGCGCGTAGGAAGTGAAGACGGTGACAACGCTCCAGGCAAAAAGTGCGATCAACGCGATGCCGACCGGGCCGCCTTTCAAACTTGGCCGCGGTTTGAAGAAGAGCCGAGCGATAAAAAAGAGCATTCCCGAAAGCCACGCCGTCTGCGTCGCGGCGATCGAATGGGGAGCGAAGATGACCATCAAAACCAAAAAAACGAACGCAATTCGGTCGAGCCAACGTGCGGTAGAACCTTCAGCACGGCTGCCGGTGAATTCATCAAGTTTTGCGAGTGCGGCGTTCATTTTGGTCAACTGATGATAATGCCGCGGATGCGCGCTTGTCTAACCACACGCGCATCTGTTTGAATTGACTTTTCTTATGAGTGAAGCAAATCTGCAAACCGATCTTTCGCTGAAAGCCGAGTTCAATCTGTATTACGACGTTTTTGTTCCGGAGAATCTTACCGCTCCTGCGCCGTTGCTGATCGCCGTTCACGGTTACGGCGCGCACAAACGGTATATGATGCTTGAGGCCCAGCAGGTTGCGCCGGAAGGGTTTGTGATCGCGTCAGTGCAGGGGCCGCATCATCATTTTCGCCAAACCGGTGGAGGTTACCGCGTCGGGTTTGGCTGGCTGTCGGATGTAAACTCGGCCGAGTACGTCGCGCTGCATCATGAGTTCGTGCTGCGCGTCATTGATAAGCTCGACGCCGACGGCTTGATCGACCGGTCGCAGATATATTTGTATGGATTCTCACAGGCGTGTGCGCTCAACTTCCGCTTTGCGTTCACGCATCCGGAAATTGCGGCGGGTGTTATCGGCGTCTGCGGCGGCATTCCCGGCGACCTTGACTCCAACGAGAACTACAAACCATTCAAGGGGCGAACATTTTATCTTTACGGCGACGACGATGAGTTTTATACTCAGGAAAAATTCGCCGGCTTCGACGCAAAGCTGCGTGCAACGCTGCCGAACTACGAATCAAAACAATACGTCGCGAAACACGAGATCACGCCGGAAATGCGGAAAGATATCAGAATGTTTCTTGAGGATTCAACGCGGCGATCTTAGTGATCCATTATGGTTCGATACCGATAATAAGCAGTGGAACCGGAGGGTTAGTCCGGCCGTGGCGCAAGACGTTATGGACTTCCTTCTCAAACCACGGCGGCCCAGACGACATTCGTTGCTGCATGGATTTCATCGGTACTATTTCGATTCCCACATCTATGATTTCGCCGGTATAAAAAGACAAATGCTTTACAAAGAGATCGTAGGTAACTGCAAAATATTTGCCGAGTTGGACTTCAACGCCAATCCTGTTTTTTAAAAAGCCCAGATGGGAACAAGAGCGGTATGAAGGCTGGCCTTGCAATCGAATAAGTTCTTTCTGTTCAGTAAAGTCTTTTGATTCAAGGGCAACAACGACCTTTGGATCAGTTGAGACATGAAAGTGCTTCCGTTCAGGGAGCCATCCAGCTGCATTTAGTTTAACTCTAAATTCATCCTTTAGTTTCGACCTGCTAATGGATTTCGATGAAGGTGGAACGACTTTTATATCCTCGATCAGATGAAGAAGGTTCTTGAAATCTTCTTTATGGTGAACCAGCAGGAATTCTTCGGCATAAATATGAGAATAGATTTGTGAAATTCGCATCAACTATTGAATATCAGATCCAAGGGATCTTTTAAACCAACCGTAAACGTCTCGATATTCAAGAAAATTACATAAATCAGATAAACCGCTCAATTTGAAAGTTGGGCGAGCTATTTGCCGCGAGAACAAGTTGCGCCGAATGTCATTTGAAACAATGCTAAATTTGGGCTTTAGCCGGGGTTGCGTTAGGTGCAAATCGTTAAATCGGAGCAAGCCCGAATAAATCGAAGTAGAATGCTCAACCTCAAAAAGTGCGGATATGTCACTTGAACCGCGTTTGACCCACAACACGTCAACTTGTTTAATAATGTGAAAAACTTGTTCGTAACAACTTGGTAGGTCGTTCACGCAATCAAAGGGTACTGTAAGGTTCCAGTCCAATTTGCATCGATCACTACTTGGAATCCAAACATCATAACCCCGATTAACACCAATTGATCCAAGCAACGTTTGCACTTGCCCGTGTGCGAATTCAGGAATCGCAGATAACTTACTTTTGTCGATGAGGCTTTCTAGATAATCCCATCCGATAAACGACTCGACATTGAAACGGCCGGCGTTTGAAATATAAAGTTCAGTCGCTTCGAGACTCGGATACACCTGCACTTTTATCTGACCGTCCAACGATGGCTCAAGATCAGCAAAAACATCCTCAAAATCTGCGTATGGAACGAACAACGGTTCTTCTTGTGTATCCCAAAGAAATGCAATGGTAGCGTTCTGCCCATCCATGTGTTTTAAATCTTCTTTGCGAATACCGAAGAACGTCTGGTCTCGTGCATGGACCTTTGAATACCTGATATAAATACGACAAAGCCCGTCGCCTATCTCAAATAGAGAAAGACTATTGGGAAGTTTCTTCAGTTTCCCAAAACGTTTCTCTAGTTCCGCAATAAAACCAATTTTGACTTGATTAGGCATGTGTAATCAAAAATCGTTGGGCGGAGAGGTGATAACAAGATCAAACGACGCAGATTCTTCGCCTCGCAGAGTCTTAAGACTCTCGTCGTTAATTATTTTTGAAACTCCAAATATTTCGTCTGGAACAAACAGCGATGTCATAGATTAGTTCTTGCGATGTGCCAATGCGTTGATTGTTTCATTCGGCATTTCAGAAACGTGTGAGACCATCATGGCGTCAGGCCGATTACCGTTCACAATGTTATCCCAGTCTACTAAAACAACCTCAACGTCCCTCGATTCCGAATAACACCCCACGACATTTCCACCGCGGCATTCGATTATAAGTTTCATTCAAATACTTTACACCCAATTGAGTTATTTTCTACGTCGAAGAAAAGATTCTCCGCAGGAACTAATTTAACCTTGTTTTGCGTATTTCAACGACCTGCTGCATTTCTGCAGGTAATATCACTTCCGCGGTATCTGCACCAGCGCTATTCTTCACGATCTCGATTTGAATATCTTCCGGTTTTAATTCGCTGACAGCAGTGCGTGGGCCGAAGAGCGTGACGGAGACGCGTTTGCCGGAGCCGTCGCTTGCGGGGACGGTCAGGGTGCGTTCGATGCGGCGTTCGCCGATGCGGACGTTTACATCGACGGCTGTTTCAAGCAGGGTCAGCTTCGGGTTTGGCGAGGTGAGCGGCGTTTGGCGTGCAATGAAATCCACACTCTTGCCGTCGAGATCGACCTTTTCGGTCATAACCTGGGAGAGAGGTTTCGTAAGACTCAGCGGGCCGCGAACGCGGACCCTGACCGGGTTCGCGTCCTGCGAATAGACCTCGAATCCGTCGGGCAGATTACCAGTGACCTCTACTTTCACCGGGACTTCTTTTACATCCACCGCTTCAAGGCGAACCGCCATACGGCTCGGCGTTATCTCATCGAGCCGAACACCGAGCGGCAATTCGAGCAGCACGTTGTCGGCGCCCAGCTGAATGACGCGGTCGCCGGGCGGCACACCCGTAAGATCGACCGAAGCGACAAGGTCGTTCTTATTTATCTGTGCGATCTTGCGGTTGTCGCCGCTGATGATGACGTCGATCTCGGTAATAGGTGTGTTGGTTACTTCGGTGTCACTCGTGAATCTTAATGAAAGCGGAATGCCGGAAAGACGCGTGGTGGTCGGCGTGCTCAAACCCGTAACGCCAAGCCACAGCGCAAGCGTAACGCCGAGCGCGACGAGCTTAACGAGCCAGTCTTCAAAAAAGATCTTGCGTATGATCTGCTTGAAAAACAGCCGTCTCGGGAGACGCTCAATTTTTGGTGATTCAGACATTTAGTTTCACCACAGAGGACACAGAGAGCACAGAGGTTTTAATTGGCAAGTCTCTTAATGCCGTCCCGCAGGAGATTTACATTGAAATTTATTAATAATCCAAGCTTTTTACCACTGAGCTTAAGGTACGAGATCAGCTGGGCTTCATGAATGGGCAGCAGTCGTTCTACGGTCTTCAATTCAACGATGACACGATCTTCAACCAAAAGGTCAATTCGATATCCGGCCCCCAAAGCAATACCGTCGTAGATCACGGGCAGCTCAACTTGCCGACGTACTGAGAGACCAGATTTCGACAATTCGTGAGCCAGGCAAACTTCATAGGTTTTTTCGAGAAGGCCTGGTCCCAATGCCTTATGCACTTTAATCGCTGAACCGATTATCTGCTCTGTTATTTGATTCAGTTCCAAAACTAACCTCTGTGTGCTCTGTGCCCTCTGTGGTAAATATCCGAGTAAAAAAACTCATCCGATGGTGATCTCACTCTCCGATTCGCTCATCGTTTTTGCCGGTTCGCGTTTGGCGATAACGATCGGTATCTCCATCGCGTCGAGCAGCACTTTGCGCAAGGCGTTCGTATCGAGATTGCGGCGTATGTTTCCGCCTTCGACGTAGGTGATCAAACCTGTCTCTTCCGAAACGACGATCGCGATGGCGTCGGTGCCTTCGGTGATGCCGATGGCGGCGCGGTGGCGCGTTCCGAGGTCGCGTGATATCTCAGGATTTTTCGTGAGCGGCAAAAAGACCGAAGCGGCAGCGATGCGTTCGTTCTGAATAACGGCGGCCCCGTCGTGAAGCGGCGTTGACGGATTGAATATTGTAACAAGAAGATCGTAGCTGATCGCAGCGTCAAGCTGCACACCGGCATCGACAAAGTTTCTTAAGCCGACGTTGCGTTCGATAACGATCAGCGCTCCTGTCTTTTCCGTCGCAAGCGTCGTTACGGCAAGAACAACTTCGTCATAAACACTGCCGCCGAACTGGCTTCGCTGACGGCGAAGTATCGGGAACCGAAAGCGGTTAGCGAAATAGATCAACGCCTGGCGTATCTCGGATTGAAAAAGGACGATGATCGCAAAACCGACGTAAAGAACTGCGGAGCGGAGAACGAATTCGAGCGTCGCAAGGTCTTGCGCCACCGCCAGCCAATACAGCAACGCAAGCAGCACGATGCCAACCATCGTCGGCACGGCGCGCGTGCCGCGAAGCAGTTTTAAGACTACATAGACAATGATAAAAACGAGCGCAATATCAAGGATATTTCGCAGCGAGTTCATCGTCGGTATGTAGTCGGCCCAGTTCATCGTCGATCCAATTCAAGTCAGCGCTTTAGAATATCACACGGTGCAAGCCGCTCTTACCGTGTTTGGCGGGACGAGACGCCGCGTATCACACCGACCAGACGCCCATCTGCGCCGATCACATAGACCGAGCCGATGCCGTTTGCCAGAGCCGTTTCGCGTGCTTCCGCAAGCGACGTGCCGACCTCGACAAAGTGTGTTTGATCGACCGGACGCATTACTTCGCCGATCTTCGTAGTGCGCCACGTTGTGTTGTCGAGGGCCTTCATATCGTCCAGCATTAACACGCCGAGCAACTGCCTGTCCTTCACGACCGGAAATTTGCTGTTTCGGTGCGTCGGCAAGACGGTGTCAACGAATTCCTGAATGTTCATTTCCGCCGCCGCCGGAATCGGCAAGTGCATAACGTCTTCGACAAGCGTTCTTTCCTGCCTCCGAACGTCCTTGATAATTCCCGCCGCTGAGTCCCAAAGGAAAATACCAACCAACAGTGTCCACGAACCCGTAAACAAATCGCCGCGGAAAACGGAAGTGATCAATCCGAGTACGACCATCGCGACGGCGATCGCCTGACCGCACCGACCGGTAAGGATCGTCGCTTCGCCGAGGTCGCGGCCAGAACGCCACAGATATGCCCGCAGGACCCGACCGCCGTCGAGCGGATAACCCGGAAAAAGATTGAAAACGGCCAGAATGAAATTGCCGACCGCAAGGGTCGCTGCAATGATGACGAGAACTTCCGCCTTTATTGCCGTCGCAAAGGCCGCAAGTCCGGCAAAAAGCACCGCAAGGAGGAAAGAAGCCGCAGGTCCGGCGATCGCAATGCGAAATTCGGCACGCGGCGTTTCAGGCTCATGGGCAAATCGTGTCAGCCCGCCAAACGGATGCAAGACGATCTCAACGACATGAAGTCCTTCCATTCGCGCAACTCCGGCATGAGCAAACTCGTGCAGGAATATAGAGAGAAAAAAGATCAATGTCGTCGCGATACCGAAAACCGCCGCCGCCGCTAGATCGCTTGTTATCGGCGAAACGCTCGCGGCGATTATGACCGCCATCAACGCCAATACGAACAGCCAACGCATATCAGCCCGCACCGGAATGCCGGAAATTGTTGCGAGGACAAACTGGCGCTTTATACGATCGACCAAACTCATCGACGGTTCTTCCGGTTTCAGATTATCAAAATCGCGAAGAATTGGAATTACAGAAAGAAACGGCACGCCATAGAGACGTGCCGCACGAAGGAGAGAATTTTGTTGGATCTAGTTGATGATCTCCGGTATCAGGTCGTCGGAAAAGTTTCCCCAATCGGTTACTTCATCATCGACCTGCATGATGCCGTAGCGTTTCATTTTCGCGTGCAGCGTCGTCGGTTTTAGGTGAAGCAACCGTGCCGCCTGACGCTGCCGGCCGCCGGTGCGAACCAATGCACATTTTATGATGTTGGTTTCAAAACGCTGCACCTCGTCTGAAAGGTCGATGTCGGTTTTCGCCATAATGTCCCGATCCTGTTCGAGCGATGCAAGTTCGGCCAGGATGGAGTTCGCAAGCACACGAAGAGCCTCGAGCTTATTGCTCATCACGGCTGGCGTGTTGGCATTGCGATTGAACTCGCGCACCACATTCTGACGTTTTCGGTATAAAAGCATGGGATTCATAATTGGTTACCTCTTTTATGTGAATGTCCTCTCGCCAAACTTTGGCGTCGTGACAATCCTAAATTCAATGAACCGAAAAAATCTTCAATTTTGAAATAAATTCAATAAATTCTCGCGTTGATAAATATCAATTCTCGAATTGATGTTTGTTATGCCGCTCTCGGCAGATGTTTTTTGAAGAAACTTGCGACATTTCGTCACGAAAAAGGTGCAGTTCAAAATACCGAACATTTTCGCCGTCCCAAATCGCATAAACGCACTGCCGCAGACCGACGCAAACAGATAAAATCCGAAAACTTCAATCAGCCGCTTCCAGTTCCCGCCGTACGACCTCGCAAAAGATCAACTGAAACGCACATGCCGAAAGCAAATCCGCGAGATGGCATATCTCTTGCCCAAACAGGTACGAGGTCATAGGCTGCCGAAACGCAAATGTTCAATATTTTGAACACTTTACGGACAGCCTGGCGACCGACGTTTCTTATTTTGTTTTGGAGGAAATATGAGGAAAATAAAACTGATTCTGTCAGCTTTTTCCTGTGTCGTCTTTGCCTTTTCGGCGATCGCCCTGGGTCAAACTGCCGGTTCCATTAACGGAACGGTTGCTGACCCGAACGGTGCCGTCATCCCGGGTGCGACGATAACGGTCAAAGGTCTGAGCGGGCAGGAATACAAGGCAACAAGTTCCAGCAACGGAACATTCAACATCCCCGCTGTAGCCAGCGGCGTCTATCAGGTGACGATCGCAGCTAAGGGATTTCAGACTTTCGTGACAAAGGAGGTCAAGGTCGATGTCGGGCTGCCTTCATCGGTTTCGGCCTCTCTGGTTGTTGGAAACCCGGACGAGACGGTGGTTGTCACAACCGGCGGCGACGTTCTGCAAACACAAACGGCAACCATCGGAACTACGATCACGGGAAGGCAAATAATCGAAACGCCGATTCAATCACGCGATGCACTCGATCTGGTTGTCGGACTACCCGGTGTTAACACGATCGGCACGGTCAGGACATCGACCATCAACGGTTTACCAAAGAGCGCGATCAGTGTTTCGATGGACGGAATCGATTCCAACACAAGCTTGCTGAAATCGTCGGACGGGTTCTTTACGTTTGTACGCCCACGCATAGACGCGATCGACGAGGTTACGGTTTCTACTGCAAATCCGGGATCGGAAAGTTCCGGCGACGGAGCAGTGCAGATAAAGTTTGTTACCCGCAGGGGAACGAACGACTACTCCGGGCGAGCTTTTTGGCAGCACAGGAACGACGCCCTTAACGCCAACTACTTTTTCAACAACGCAACAACGCCTGTTACGCCTCGCCAGAAGATCAAACTTAATCAGTACGGCGTAAATTTTGGCGGCCCGATCCCGTTTCCTAATTTTGGCGACGGCGGCGGACCCTTTATGGACTCAGGCCAAGACAAGCGGTTCTTCTTTGTAAATTACGAAGAGTATCGGATTCCCGAGTCTTCGCCGACGCGCCAACGCACGATTCTTGACACAGGAGCGCAGGCGGGCCAATTTGAATACAACGACGCCGGTACAATCAGATCGGTAAATTTGTTCAATCTTGCCGACGGTCTTGGATTCCCGAATACGCCGGATCCTACAGTTGCCGCTTTGTTGAGCAGTATCCGCTCATCGACGGGAACCACCGGCTCGATCGCACCAATTGTTAGCGCGACGACGGGCGCGGTAGTTGACTTTAACCGTGAGCGATTCAATTTCCAGAATCTCAGCAATTCAGTCCGCAAATTTCTGACGGTGCGAATGGATTTTAACCTGACAAAAAATCACAGCCTGGAAGGCGTGTTGAACAAGCAGGAGTTCCGGGGCGACTATGACCTGCTGAACAATTTGGACCCTTCATTTCCAGGTTTCACGAACGGCGGAACCCAAAACTCGGATCGATGGCTTTTCTCGACGGCGCTTCGCTCCACCCTTGGCCAAAATGCAGTAAATGAACTTCGATTTGGCAAGCTCTGGGGACAGAGCGGATTCGTCCTCGTTGGCGGAAAGGATTTCTTTAATGAAACCATGGGCGGCAGAAATCTCACGATCAACGTCCCCGGTTTTGGTACGGCAATTACCAATCCTGCCCCGCGATTAGGTTCGCAGATTCGACAGGAACCGACCTTTGACATTACCGACAATTTTACATTCCTAAAAGGTAATCACTCGATGACGTTCGGCGGCCAGTACAAAAAGATCAGATTGATCGATGACAACCAGCCGCAGATCATTCCGACGATCGGTTTCGGTGTCGCATCGACCGACCCGATCCTGACAGAGATGTTCACGCTCGCAAATTTTCCGGGTTCTTCGGCCCCGCAGCGTGCGGACGCAGCAGCACTATATGCGTTGCTTACGGGTCGCGTCTCGACCTACACGGAAACGGCTTTTCTCGGTGCTGACGGCCAGTATCTACCAAGCGGCCCTCAGTTGCGCGAGATCTCGCAAAAGACGTACGGAGTCTATGCCCAGGACGTCTGGAGGATCAAACCGAACCTGACCCTGACATTCGGGCTGCGTTGGCAGCCGCAGGAAGGCTATGCCCTGGAAAGCCAAAACTTCGCACGGCTTACGGATTTCAACATGGTTTACGACGTTTCCGGCACGGGCAACATCTTCAGTCCCGGCACGACGACCGGCGTCGTCCCAACGGCCACCGGAACTGTGGCCGGCGAGAAAGCGTTCGCAACCGACTTCAACAATTTCGCTCCATCGCTAGGCATTGTTTGGAGCCCGGATATCGGCCCAAACAGAGCCCTGCGCTTCCTTTTCGGTGAAAGCGGCAAAAGCGTTTTCAGAGGCGGATTCTCGCGTGCGTTTATTCGTGAGGGCACAAACCTCGCAAACGGCGTGCTTGGAAACAATCCGGGCGGTTCGATCTCGACATCGCGAAGTACTGCTCTCGGAAATCTAATTGGCGTGGGAACTCTTCTGCGGGACACGAATAATCCTAATCTGACGCCCGCTCCGTTCGATCCAACACCTGTATTTCCCAGAGATCTTACGTCGGCGGATTCGGCATTTGCATTCAGCCCGGATCTGAAGACCGGCTATGTGGATTCGTTCAGCGTCGGTTTCCAGCGGGAACTCGATTCGAACACCGTGATCGAGTTTCGTTATGTGGGTAACCGCGGCAAAGATATGTTCAGGCTCTATAACACAAACGAGATAAACACCATCGAGAACGGTTTTGCCGGTGAATTCCTATTGGCACAGGCGAATCTATACGCCAATATGGCGGCCGGTAGAGGTGCGACCTTTGCACACTTTGCCGGTACGGGAACATCGCCGCTTCCGATCTTCCAGTCGTACTACACAGGTAATGCGAACTCAGGAACCTATACAAGCACCCAATACACGAATGCGGCAAACGTAGCTTCTCTTTCTGTTCACAATCCTAACGTGGTCGGACTTGCTGCGTCCTTGAATACCGATGCCGGACGCAGGGCGAACGGCATTACGGCCAACCGTCCTGCGAACTTCATTAACAACTGCCCGACTACCGTCGGCTTTTGCTACATAATGAATAACGCAGAGATAAGCACATATGACTCTGGCGTGATCGAAGTAAGACGGCGGCTGACAAACGGCCTTCGTTTCCAGGCGAGCTACGTTTTCGGAAAAGCGTTTACGAACGCATTTGCGGGAGCAACTACGGCGGGCGGGTTTGCTGCCTTTGCCGCTGGCGCTGCAGATCAAAACAATAACTCTGCCGTTACCCTGAGAAATGAGGCTCTCGACAAGTCGTATGCTCAGATCGACATTCGTCATGCCTTCAAGGTTGACGCGACATACGATCTTCCGTTCGGAACGGGGCGTCAGTTTTTCTCGAACGCGAACAAGTTGACGAACGCATTAGTTGGCGGTTGGAGCATCTTACCGTCGCTGCGATGGCAGAGCGGTTCTCCGATCCTTTTGGAGAATGTTCAGTTGGTCGGGATGACGGTGAAGGAACTGCAGAAAGCCGTTCGTGTTAATAAGGGAGCAGCGGTAACGTGGCTGCCCGACGATATTATTGCCAATACTATCGCCGCACACAACGTCAGCGTTACGACATCTACCGGCTATTCGACCCAGTTTGGCGTTCCAACCGGAAGATTCATTGCTCCCGCAGGTTTTGGCAACTGCCAGGCTAGATATGCGGGTGAGTGCGGCTTCAGAAAATTGGTCATCTACGGCCCCGGCTTCTTCAAACTTGATGCAAGCGTGGGCAAGAAGATCTTCTTTGACGAAAAGAGAAGTGTCGAACTTCGTGCAACATATTTCGATGTTCTCAACCGTACAAACTTCCGCGTTGGTGGTTGGGGTGGTAATTTCACGAACCTAACCGCCGCAAATATGACCGCAGGAAACTTCGGACAGCTCGTAACGGGAACCGCATTCCAGGACCCGTTCGGTTCGAACGATCCCGGCGGCCGGATCATTGATCTAATGCTTAGGATCAATTTCTAGGCTTGAGGTAAGATCTTTGCGTACAAGGGTACGCTCCCTGGGCACCGATGCTGGAAACCCTCCTTAGCACCGGTGCCATTTTGCGCCTGTTTCGTGGAATTCACTTAATTGAATTTTTCCGCGGGTCGCAAGGCTGCCGAATCTACGAGAATTCCGATAATCCCTAAAAACGTCGAACAAAAAGACGACAAACATCTCTCATATCCACATCCATTCTTCTATTTCTCTAAGCTGCGTTCTCTCACACAAAACGGCACGCTTTTTGCCCATTCATCTTATGGCACCGAGACGCTTAGTCCAATGTGTTCAATAATTTGGACGCTCTCGTTTCGAGCGGTGCAAAGCACAATCCGGCACTGTTTTGCTCACAACTTATGCCGAAAAATGGAGAAATTTATGAGAAGTTTTAGGTTATCAATATTTGTGGTCTTCATCGCGGTATTTACCGCCATGACGGGCTTTGGTCAGGCAACTGGCGGAGCCGTTACGGGAAGCATCACCGATTCTAACGGCGCGGTCATTCCGAACGCGACCGTTAAACTTAGTGACAAATTACGCGGTCAGCAATACACCGCGCAAACAACGGGCTCAGGCTCATTCCTGCTTCCGAACGTACCGGTTGGCGTTTACTCGGTGGCAATAGAAGCGACCGGCTTTGGAGCAGTTACGCGGGAAGTGGTTATCACATTAAACCAGACAACAACGGTTGATGTGGTAATGCAGGCCGCAGGAGCGACCGGCATAGTGGATGTTGTCGCAGGCGGTGACTCAGTTGTGCAAACAGACACATCGCAGATTGGCAGAAGTTTCGACACACGCAAGGTTCAGGACCTGCCGATCAACGGTAATGCGAACAATCTGGCCGTGCTTGCGCCGAACGTGATCCCGTCAGCGAACGGAACGGCAAACATCAGTCCGGTCGTAGGCGGCGTGCGCAACCGGGGCAATTCATTTAATACTGACGGTGTCGATAACAATGCTCCTGATGTAACCGGACCATCGACCGGACCGATCCAGGACGCTGTTGAAGAATTCACGCTTCTTCAAAATAATTTCAATGCCGAATTTGGAGCCGGAGCCGGCGGATTGTTCAATACGATCACAAAATCCGGAACCAATGATTATCACGGCAGCGTTTTCACATACATAAACAGCCAGAAGCTCAATGCATCCTCCACACTTGAGTCAGCGGCAGGATCGAAGGAGTTTTTCAAAGAGACCCGCTGGGGCGGTACGTTCGGCGGACCAATACCGTACCCGAACTTTGGCGAAAGCGGCCCGATGTTCAAGTCCGGCAAAAACAAGCTGTTTTTCTTTGGTGCTTTTGAAAAGTATTTTCAGATCGGACAAGCGGCGGCAGGTACATTCCTGGCCCCGACGCTCGCGGGACTGAATCAACTCGCGGCAATGCCGGGAGTCAGCCCGTTTGTGATTGATATATTCAGAAACAGCGTTACGCTGGCACAGACGGCCGACTATCTTAGTGGCATAACAACAGACGCCGACGGTAATGTAGTCGTTCCGGTCGTGAATACATTCGGTGTGGTTGGCGTCCCGTTCGGCGATGTCAGCCTTCCCATCCCCGCATTCCAGGATCAGAACTCGTATCAATTCAATGTTGACCATTTACCGAGCGAGAAAGATCAACTGCGTTATAGGTACAGCCGCACTCGTTATCTCGCGGAGCAGGCCGGTAACGGAGGATTGGCATTCAACAACAACGTCACTTACGACACGGACTTGTTTTCCGCCAACTACATTCGCACGATCAGCTCGACCCTGATCAACGATCTGAGGTTGTCGTATCTGCAAACATCCGAAGATTTCCCCCTGAAGGACCAATCGCTTTCGGAATTTCCTAATTTGACGATCGATTCGCTTGGTCTCGCGGTCGGACCGGGCGGCAATTTGCCGCAGAGCGGATATGTGAAGAATTATCAGGTTTACGATTCGCTTACATGGGTCACAGGCGCTCATGTTTTAAAGTTCGGTGTCGATTGGCGTCGCGGACTCAACGGCGGAAACTTCCTGCCGCGAGAGCGCGGAGATTATGGATACACTACGTTCGACATCCTTCTCCGTGACGAGGCTCCCGACAATCTCAACATTCGCGGTGTCGGCTCAGGCTCATTTGTCGGCGACAACCACCGCATTTTCACTTTCGCTCAGGATGACTGGAAGATCCTGCCAAACTTTACGCTCAATTTAGGATTGCGATACGAATACCAGGGATTGTTCCGGGATGCGGCATTGCAGGCGACAGCGTCAAATGCAAATGTTCCCGGCGTGATCGAATTCGGAGTGCCAAAGGTTGATAAAAACAACTTCGCACCGCGAATTGGCTTCGCCTGGTCACCGTCGTTCGAAAATTCAGTGGGCAAGTTCATTTTTGGCGGAGCAGGGGAAAGCTCGATCCGAGCTAATTTCTCACGGTCGTTCTTTTCAAATTTCACCAATCTGGTGAGCATCAGTTTACCGCCGACCTTGTCTGGCGAGCTTCAGTTTACCGGATCGGAGAACAATTTCCTGCTAAACGGAGGTGCGGCAAACGATCCGTTCATCCCCGATCTTTCACCGGCGTTCCTTCGCGCAAATGCCGGATCGTTCGTTCTTGATCAGATCGTTCCCTACACAGATGCGATCGCGGTTTCGTACCAACGCCAACTCGGTGCGAACAACGGCATCGAGGTCCGTTATCTAAGAACAAGGTCGCGAAAAATGCCTGTTCAGGTCCAGCTCAATGCCGGACAAACACCTGATTCGGCATTCGTCATTCCGACGTTCCTGAATGCGCCGACCGCCGGAGACCTTGCCGGACGTCCGACAATAGATCAGGTATTTGTGGCTAACCCGACGATTGGCGAGACACCGCTCGGTCAATACGGTTTCGAGGGTGTGGTTACAGGATTCCCCGCAATTGGTAAATCAAATTACGATGGAATTTCGGCTAGCTTCACTCGCCGTTTCGCAAGGAACGTCGGATTGTCCGCTGCATACACGTTCAGCAAAGCGGAAGACAATTCTACAAACGAATTGAACACAAGCGCGCTGAACCCACGCAGGCCGCAGGATGCAGGGAACTTCTTCTCTTCGGCCGGATTGAATATTGACAACGAATTGGGACCATCGCCACTCGACGTTCCGCATCGTTTCGTAACATCGTTCAATCTGGATCTTCCGTTCTTTAACAACAGTCCGAATGCTTTCCTGAAGGCGGCTTTGGGCGGTTTCCAGTTGAACGGTATTTTCCAGATCCAGTCGGGTCAGCCGATGACCGTCAGGGCCGGACGAGACGCTAATCTGAACGGCGATGCTGCGGGAGACAGGGCGATATTTAATCCCAACGGCGACCCGACGCTCAGCAGCGGCATTTACGCGGTCAATTCCGCAGGCGTGCGAATCGTTGATGAAAATGGCGTTGACGTATTGGACTCCGGTGACACCGTAGCATGGGTAGCTCTTAATCCGAACGCAGGATTTATCTCCACGGGTTTTCTCGCGGCCGAACTTGCAGGGTTGGGTGCCGGAACGTCACAACGGAATCAATTCCGTACACGCGGTTTTAACCAAACGGACATTGTCGTGTTGAAAAACACCCGGTTCGGAACCGATGGGCGATTCAACTTCCAGATCGGCGCCGAGATCTTCGATCTCTTCAATCAAAGGGAAAAGACCATCACCGGCGTCGGTGCCCAGACAGGAGCTTTCGGAATAGCAGGAAATGCCAATTTCAATAACTATGAGATCGGCACATACCTGGGACGAAAGGTGACAATGCGTGCGAAATTCATTTTCTAGCTAGTAAGTGAATTTCATTACTTGCGTGCCGTCGATCATTTTCGGCGGCACGCAAATTCGCATTGATACGGGCATTCGTCACAAACGTAAACATGACGGTGTATCTAATTTAGTCTGATGGATTTACTTCGCGGTAACGGCAACATAAATTGGAGTCGATGCATCAAATTGGATTACTTTGATCTCGGAACGAATAAACATTCTCGAATTACCTGTGCGCGAAGCCATTTCGTATGAATTCGAAGACTTCCGCCTTGATGTAAAACGACAGGAACTTCAGCATAACGGCGAACCTGTAACGCTAACGCATAAGGCATATCAGGTATTGCTTCTCCTCGTTCAAAATCCGGAACAAACGATCGAAAAAGAGGACATTTACAAAGAACTGTGGGGAGACAGCTTTGTAGAGGACGCCAATCTTACTCAGCATATCTATATCCTGCGGAAGACGTTGGGCAAGACGGCTTCAGGCGGCTCGTACATCGAAACCGTCTCTCGAACAGGCTATCGTTTTCTGGTAAATGTCCGTCCCGAATATCCTTCGTCCGTTAGCGAGGCCTTTTTTCGCCCACGCGGCAGCGGCGCCGAACCGGCTCTAAAACGCGAGCCGATTCCGTTTACCGAACCGCACCTCCGTCTCGCCGAACCGCGTCCGGCGCCCGAAACCGAAACCACCGACGCAGAGGTTTCGCTTCCTTCCAAAACGGTTGAAGACACACGCCAACGAAATCGAAGACGCTGGCTGCTTTCTATCGCGGCCCTTGCGCTTGTTGCGGCAGCGATTCTATTGGCGATCTATTTCCGCCCCGCTGCTCCGGCGAATGTGCCGGTACGCTCGGTCGCTGTTCTTCCGTTCAGGCCGATCGGCGAAGCCAGCCAAAACGACAAGCTCGGCCTCGGTATGGCGGATTCGATCATCACGCGTTTAAGCAAGCTGCAGCAGATTCCCGTAAGGCCAACGAGTTCTATAGTTCGTTACACTGACATTCCTGCGTCCAACTCAATTGAGGCCGGGAGGGAAATGGGCGTCGATACCGTTCTTGAGGGCACGGTCCAGCATGAAGGCGACCGTATTCGCGTCGCTGTAAAACTTATCGAAGTCTCTACCGGCAATTCACTTTGGGCTGAAAATTTTGACGAAAGTTATACCAACATATTTTCCGTCCAGGATTCGATCTCGCAAAAGGTCGTGCGTGCGTTGGCGATCAACCTGACGCAGCAGCAGCAGAAACTACTCAGCCAGGATGCCACGACAAGCGTCGAAGCCCTTCGCGCGCATCAAATGGGTGTCTATCTATACAGCACCCGTACAAAGGAAAATATGACTCGGGCGGTCGAGTATTTTGAAGAAGCCATCCGCCACGACCCCAGTTTCGCAAAGCCGTATGCGATCGAAGCGGATGCGTACAATATGCTTCGATACTACGGACACATGGATCCGGAAGAGACGCGGGCGAAAGCCGCGACGCTGGTAAAAAAAGCACTTGAGTTAAATCCAGATCTTCCCGAGGCATACATCGCGCTTGCAAATTTGCAGATGGGTGAACGCGACGGGCTCGTGAAGGCTAAAGCTTCTCTGGAAAAGGCGATAGAGCTGTCGCCTTACAATGGCACCGCCCGCCTGCGATACGCCTGGATGATCGCCATGGATGATCTGCCCGGAGCGGCCGAACAGATGCGGCTTGCTCAGGAATACGACCCGCTTTCGGGCATAGCGAATGGTGCCTACTGCAGCTTTCTTCAGTTTCAAAACCGGTTTGACGAGGCGATAAAGTTTTGCGAGCGGGCAGTAGAGCTTTCCCCGGAATCCCCAGCATCGCGCATCCTTCTTTCGGATGCATATTCGCTTGCCGGCAGGTTCGATGACGCCTTCGCTCAGGTACAGAAACGAATTGACGAGACCAAGGGAGGCGACAGGCTGACTGCAAAAGGTTCACTTGCCGACTACTTCATACGCGCGGGACGACGCAAAGACGCTGAACCGATCTACGACGAGCTGAAGGCGGCTCTGCCCCGGCACCCTGAAGTGCTTCCGGATCTGACCATACTGGCGTACGGGCTCGACCGTCCCGACGAAGGGATCAAATACTTCGAAGCCGCGCTTCGCGACCGCCGTATTCAGGTCTCTAATCTGGAACTGAATCCTATATGGAAAAAGGTGAACGCCGACCCGCAAGTTTCGGAAGTTGTGCGCCGCATCCGCCAAGAAAGCAGACCCAATTAGCTTACGTTGATCTGATTTTAGTTGATCGCAGTGATCTACAGGGCATTAGGTTTTTCATTTCTTGATTTCCTTGCGATTCAAGGGAAAAAATAAGTCTAACGTCGGAAAAATGATTCGACCCCGGCGCTCGACTTCCAATTTATATCGGGCATTATCCACCAACTCTGCGGCTGGGCCCCTGCCGGTTCTCATGCTTTACCAGGTCTCTTGCCGAGGGGACTACGCAAACCGTGTCGCCGGAAAAAGCCTCCCGCCAAACAAAGCCACTTTTACAGGAGCTACGACCATAAGGGCCTTGCGGGTCGACACGCAAGCGCATCGTACGGTTCTCCTCCGCTACTCGATTACGGGACGATAATGGAACACAAACCTTATCCGCCGGTGCCGCTTCACGCCAAACAAACCCTGTCTTGCAAGCAGTCAGCAGTATATTCGGTGGGCGAGCCAAAGTGGTTTGCGGTAAATGAGGCGAATCTTCCGTTGAACCGCTCGACTCGGATGGTCGAGAAGGTGCCTTGCCGATGGCCCGTCGAGTTTTCCCGGTTGGGGCGGCAGCAGCACATCTGGCCGGCTGGCGAAGATACCAGTTAACCTTATTCCCGGGCCTTCGCTGGTCCCAACCAATACCTGCTACACGCCCATCCTGCCTGATCGTTCCTTCGTAGACCCCCGTACTTTTCCAGTCCTCACCGCAACTAGCGATAAGAGCGCATGTGCCAACCCAACTCGCCCACCAATTCATTCTGAAATTGATGCGATCTCCAGAAACGACACCGTCTTCGACGCCTCCGTGAACGAGAACGTCCGAACCTGCTTTCAACGCGCGCGAATAGTACTGCCCGGAGCCAGAAAGTCGCTCCTGCTGTTGCTGAAAACTACCTGTCACAACCACTCCATTCTCCTGCTCGATTGAGAACGGTCCAACAAGGGTCCATTGGTTACATGCCTGGACTGCTGAACTGGGTGCGGTTAGCCATGTGCTAAGCACGACGACTGTGAACAGAGAACCGTGCCGAATTTTCGATATCCTATTCATTTCCAATCCCTCCTTGAGTATCTACCCTAAAATAAAATGCCCTATTTCAATTGCATGTTGGGGCCGGGCCGAAACCCGACTCCTCTGACCACTAGTCGATCTCGAATCGGGTACCCACCACTGCTGGGCAGGCCCTGATGAGGAGGTTGCCATCCAGGTCGTAGAAGAAAGCCTCGCCGGTTCCGGAATATGCTCCGTTGCGCGAAAGCGTAATGTCGAACTTACCGGTGCTGTGACCGGTGACCACTCCGGGCGTGTCATAGCGGTACATCTTGAAACCCATTCGATATGATCTCAGACCCGTTCTTTCCCATACGCCCATGTGAGCGGAATAGAAACCGGGGTCTGTAGCCGGGACCACTTGCAGTGTTCCGCCCATTTCGTATTTGTGCATGCCCGCGAACGAAACGAGCGGTGTACCTCTTGCACAGTCCTTAACCGTGATCTGAACATCCCATAATCCCACGATCGGTGCCGCCAAAAGTTCGATCAATGAGTTACTCGATTCAACTTCAGGTGTATCAACTTTTGATTTTTCAGTTTGTGCGGGAGCAGGCACGGTCATCAATAGGCCAAACACCGCGATAGCGACTACGTTTACAAATGTGAGCTTTTTCATTTTACTTTCTCCAGATTGTGTCCGCGCTTTCAACGGAGGGGGTCATAGCCGCAGACTTCGCTTGACGCCGCCTCAAAACAATGAAGACCACTGGTCCGTAGAGAAAGTTTTAGTTGAAAAAAGAGTTGAGCGAAACTGCCAATTCTGGTAGGTTGCGTACTTACTTACACCAGTCGGTTATGGATGGCTTTCGCTACGGCTTCGCTTTTTGAGTGGACCTGAAGCTTTTGATAAACATTGCGGATGTGGAACGATGCTGTGTGATAGCTGATATCAAGATGCCGGGCCGCGGTTTTGTAGCTATGGCCTTCGACGAGGAGTTTAAGGAGTTCTTTTTCCTGAGGCGTGAGATTGGATTCAGAGCGTTCGGGTGGTGCGAAATCGCGAAACAGAGTGATCACGCGTCGAGCTATTTCGGGCGACATCGGGGCTCCGCCATCGGCAACCTCGCGGATGGAATCAAGAAGACGAGAAGGCGGCGTAGTCTTCAAGAGATATCCGCAAGCTCCGGCACAAAGGGCGGCAAAGATACGTTCGTCGTCGTTATAAACACTTAAAACAAGAAATGGAACGCCGGGAAGTTTTTCGGAAAGAACGGTTATGCCCTCAATGCCATCCATTCCCGGAAGTCCAATATCGGTAAGCACGACATCCGGCTTTTCCGAACCATGTCTTGCCAGAGCTTCTTCAACGGAACGAAACCTTCCCGTACATTCAAAGCCCTCTGTTCCGGAGATCAGCATAGCCAAGCCCTCACGAATTTCCCGAAGGTCCTCGATAAGAACGACGCGGATGTTCGCGGGTCCTGTTTGAGCGTGAGTATTTTGAGCTGCTGAGGTCAATGGTTTGATTGTAATGAATGAAACATAACGGCGATACCTGCCAATGCGCGTGTCGAGATCAGTTTCTTTGAACGATCAACTCAATGCGCGTTCCGGTTCCGGGTTGTGATTCAACCGTCAATTTGCCGCCGAGTTCTTCGGCTCGACGGTTCATATTTATGAGCCCGTTACCTTCGGCGTCATTTAGCTCGAAGCCATCACCATTATCCGATACTTCGATGGAATACCCGCTTCGCGTTGCATGCAAACTGATGATGACTTCGGTTGCGTCGGAATGCTTGATGATATTGTTCAAGGCCTCTTTATAGATCAGGAAAATATTTCTGCGAACATTCATTCCGAGACGCTCATCGACCTCCGAAACAGGCGAGCGTACTTCGTAGTCGATGCCTTTCGTTCCCAATGATTCCTCGGCGTGCCTTCGCATCCGCTGAACAAGATCAATGACAGTATCTTTCTTAGGATTGATCGCCCATACAATGTCGCCCATCGCAGATACGGATTCACGCGACACCTCGGCGATGTCCTTCAACAGATCACGCTTGCCATTTTGGCCTTCTCCAAGCTGTTGGCGAACCACCTCGCTCATGATCGTTATCTTCGTCAGGTTAGCCCCAATGTCGTCATGCAGGTCCGTCGCAATGCGTGTTCTGGTCCGTTCGATCTCGACCAGACGCCGGACACGGGTCCGATAGATAAGATAGATCAATATTCCGGCCAGAACCGCACCGGTCGCAATGAACCACCACCGAAGATAGAAGGGCCGCAAAATCTTAAATTCGAAGACAGCCGGAATGCTGCTTGGTATGAACTCGGAATTCACCGCGCGAACCTTAAACCGATAGGTCCCGGGGCCCATGTTTGGAAAAGTAAGTTCCCGCTGATGCGGTGGAACGCCACTCCACAAACGATGTTCATTAAACTGGTATTCGTAGTGCAACTCATTTTTGCTAAAAAAACTTACTCCAACAAATTGTATGGATATATCATTTTCCGACGCTTCGAGTTCCAACGCCGGAACCTCAACCACTCCGGTCTCGGCGAGAGGCACCTCCTTACCATTTATCCGAAGACCGGTAATATAGACGGGCGGCGGCGTCTCATTCTTTCGGACGGAACGAGGGTCGATTTTTGTAAGACCAAAAGTAGAAGAACCCCAGATGAAGCCCTGGCTGTCCTTAATTAGATGTCCGGTCTGGGCTGCCAGTACGCCGTCCTCCTGGGAATAGTGATGAAACTCGGACGTGTCCTTGTTTAGCCGAGCGATGCCGTGTCCCGTTCCGAAGTACAGGTTGCCGAGGTTGTCCTCAGCAATGCTAAACACGGAGTCAGAAAGGAGGCCATCAGACGCGGTGTACCGCGAAAACCTTGGCGTGGCCGACTCTGGATCACTAGTTACAAATGCTCCATCAAATCCGGTTCCGATCCAAACGCGGCCCTTGCTGTCGGAAAACAGACATCTCGGTGTCACCGGACCAGGCAAGCCCATTGCTTCTACGGTTTCAAGCCGGCCATCCTTAAATCTCCAGATCATTGAACTGTCGGCAAGCCATAAAGTTTCAGATGATCTCGCCCGTACCATGAAGTCGGCCGAAACATTACCCGCTATTAGTTTCGCAACGCCATTCTCGATCTTGAACAGGCCGTCACGAGGGCTTTTTTCCCAGAAAAAGTCGTTGGGTGCGAAGTTCTTTGCTGTCGAACCGATTGCCCAAAACTCGCCCCGTTCGTCCTCATAGAGTAGTGATGCGTTGAAACTGTATCCGTTTTTGGTTCGGACTACACTTCCTGATTTGAAGTTGGGTTCACTTGTCCGCGATAACTCAAGACCGCGTTGAGAACCAAACCACCATCTACCGTTGCGATCTTGGTGCATCACCCATTGTTCGTCGCTCTGCGAACTGAAGTGCGGAGACCCGGCAATTTTTTTTACCTCGTTTTCTTGCGAGATTCGACCTAGTTGGCCTGCATCCTCTAGAAAATACATTTGTCCGTCGCGTGAGGGGATCGCCCGCACAATCGGTTTTAGTAGCTGGTCTGGACTCCCAAAGCTTAAAGCTAACCCTGAGGGTACCTTCCGAAGGCCTCTAGCACCGGTTCCAACCCACAAGTTGCCATCGGCGTCATGTAGGAGTGTCAAAATCTCATCTGCCGAAAAACTGTAGGAAGTAGAATCATGTTTGACGTCCCATTGAAGGAGGCCAAAGGCGGTACCGACCAAAAGTTCGTCTTCGGAAGGCAGCATCGTTCTAATGCCGCCACCGTAGCCGTCAGACGAAGGGAGACGATCCGACATTTTCTTCCCGTCTCTCGTTGAAAACACTCTCCACATTCCGCCACCACCGCCGCCTTCAGTGAATTCGAATATGTGAAGATAATCCGCAGCAAGTATTCGGCCGTCGGGCTCTTGGATTATCGATTTGATCACCGGACGGCGGTCGTTATTTTCGAGGTTCAAGTTGAACTTCCTAATTTTTCCTTCCGAGATCTGTACAATTTGATCTCCATCGCCATTGGCGAACCAGAGACGCCCGGCCACATCGCGCAAAGACCCCATTGCTCCACGCGATCCCGTGGCCGGAACAATGACTTCAATTTGGAGTTTCGAATCGAGTGTTTTCGCTAGAAAGATGCCATTTTCAGTGCTGCACCACAATCTGTTTTCCGGGTCGAACAGTATGCGAAAAACCTTGTTCGCCTTACTTTCCGATTCTACATCAATCTTGTATGACAAAAATTTCTTGCGATATTTTTCGAATGCACCGAGCGGCGGGTCATCGACCAGCATGGAAACTCCGCCATTGGTAGCGATCCACAGATGTCCCAAATTGTCCGCGACGATATCGTTGATGAAGACATGCCCGAGGCCATCGCGTGTGTCATAATTTTTGAACTCATATCCGTCAAAACGGCTAAGGCCCTCAGCCGTTCCGATCCAGAGATAGCCTTTCGCGTCCTGAAATATTTTTCTCACGCTGTTGTGTGCCAGGCCGTCTGAGGTCTGATAGCTACTGATCGCGAGGCGCTGAGCATTGGCCGCTGCGATCAGGATAAAGATCGTAACGGAAAGCCTTAATATGAGCGTCAGGTTTCGACGAAGATCTCTCAACTGCTCTAATTAAATAGCAGTATTTGGGAATTCTGTCTATCGCCAGTTCTGGCAGGTATGAATGCCAACGCTACTTTTCTTTTGCGACGAGGCGTTCGCCGGTTTGTTCGGTGGAGTTGGCGTCGATGTTGGGGAGGATGAATCCCGTGTCGGAAGACATGTTTTCCGGTTCGAGGGCGGCTTTTAGAACGTCGCTGACGCGCGTTGCGGGAATTATTTCGAGTTCCTTTCGGACGTCTTCGGGAATTTCCTCGACGTCATTTTCGTTTTGGAAGGGAAGAATGATCCGGCGAATCCCGGCGCGGTGAGCGGCCAGAACCTTTTCCTTGATCCCGCCGACTGGAAACACCAATCCTGACAATGTGATCTCGCCGGTCATCGACGTATCGTTGCGAACCTTGCGTCCGGTATAAAGCGAGGCAAGCGCCGATGCCATCGTAACGCCCGCGCTCGGGCCGTCTTTCGGAATAGCTCCCGCCGGGACGTGAAGATGCACGCCGTTCGCCTTTATCATTTCAGGATCGATGCCGAACTCTTCGGCGTGCGACCACAGATAGCTGCGTGCCGCCTGAGCCGATTCCTTCATCACTTCGCCGAGTTGGCCGGTCAGCGTCAAACCGCCGCCGCCGGGCAGCAGCGTTGCTTCGATAAACAATATCTCGCCGCCCATTTCGGTCCACGCCATTCCGGTCGCAACGCCGGCGGGCATTTCGTCCCGTGCGGATTCGGGAAAAAATCGCGGCGGACCGAGAAGTGCTTTGACTTCTTTTGTGTCGATGACTTCTTTTTCCGTATCACCCTGGGCGACCTTCAATGCGACCTTTCGCGCAAGGTTGCCTATGGCACGTTCAACCTGCCGCACGCCGGCCTCGCGCGTGTAACGCGCCGTAAGAAGATTGATCGCGGCGTCGGTGATAGAAAACTGTTCGGGTTTTAATCCGTTTTCGGCTATCTGTCGCGGCACGAGATACTGCTTTGCGATGTTGAGCTTTTCGCGGTCGCTGTAACCGGCAAGCTGGATGATCTCCATTCGGTCGCGAAGCGGCATTGGTATCGGGCCGAGCTGATTCGCCGTCGCGATGAAGAATATGTTCGAAAGATCGAACGGCAGATCGAGATAGTTATCGCGAAACGTGTTGTTCTGAGCCGGGTCGAGAATTTCAAGCAGTGCCGCCGACGGGTCGCCGCGATAGTCATTGCCGAGCTTATCGATCTCGTCGAGCATCATCACGGGATTGTTAACGCCGACGCGTCGGAGTGCCTGAATAATGCGTCCGGGCATCGCACCGATGTATGTTCTTCGATGGCCGCGAAGCTCGGCTTCGTCACGCATTCCGCCAAGCGACATTCGCTCGAATTCGCGTCCCAAGGCACGAGCGATCGAACGGCCGAGCGATGTCTTACCAACGCCCGGAGGACCGACGAACATCAGTATCGGGCTCTTTGAATCCGGCCGAAGTTTTACCACGGCTAAAGACTCGAGAATGCGTTCCTTGATGTCTTCCAGGCCGTAATGATCTTCGTCGAGTATCTTGCGGGCTTCGTTGAGATCCAATTTTTCGGGACTCGATTTTCGCCACGGCAATTCGAGAACGTATTCGAGATATGTGCGAATGACGTGATAGTCGGGCGCCGATTGCGGAAGCTGTTCCATCCGCTTTAATTCGCGTTCCGATTCTTTGCGAACATCGTCGGGCAGATCGGCTTTCTCCAGTCGTTCGCGAAGTTGGCCGGCCTCGGCCTTTTCGCCGGTCTCGTCCTCGCCAAGCTCCTTCTGGATGGCCTTCATCTGCTGTCGCAGAACATAATCACGCTGCGACTTGTCCATCTCGCCCTGAGCCTCGGTCGCAATTTTCGAACGGATCTGCATGATCTCAAGCTCGCGTGCAAGTGCTCCGTGCGTCAGCGTCAGCAACTCATCGACCGTGTCCGCCTCAAGCATTTTCTGCTCGGTCTCGACGCCGAGGTCGAGCACCGACGCCATAAAATAAGAAAGCTGGACCGGATCTTGCTGCGTCATCACCGCCATCCGAATTTCCGGCGGCACGTTCGGCAGCAGGGCAAGCGCTTCCTGGATCATTCCCTGAATGTTTCGTTTCAGGGCCTCGATCTCTTCTTCCTCTTTGCGGACCAGGTCTGGCAGAATTTCGATCTTTGCGGTGATGAAGGGCTGATCGTTTTTCCATTCGACAACGCGAAAACGGTCCATTCCCTGAACGATCAACTGCATAACGCCTTCGTTACGCATCATACGCTTGACGTTGACTATGGTGCCGACGCTGAAAAGGTCTTCGTATTTTGCTTCGTCACCGGTTACCTCTGGCGTTTTCGTTGTAATGCAGCCGAGGAGTTTTTCTTCGGTCGCAAGCGACGACTCGACAGCGGCGATCGATCGCTCGCGGCCGACGGCCAACGGCACGACCGTTTCCGGAAACAGTGTCGTATTCTGCAGCGGCAAGATCGGTATCTCAAACGGCTGCGGCATCGGCGGTGCTTCGACTTCCTTAGTTTCTTTTACCTTCTCTGCCATCTTTTCTCACTTCGTATTCTTTGCGTCCTTTGTGAATACTTTGCGGGCTTTGTGTTAAGAACTAGCTTAAACACAGAGGACACCAAGATCTTCACAGAGCGCACAAAGCTGAACGGAAAGCTATTTTGCTTTCTTTAATCTTATTATCAACAACCCGTTCTCGAACATATGATCGAGCTTTACACCTTCGATCGATGCCGGGAACATTAACGATTTTTCAAACCGGCTGTACGATATTTCCATCTGTTGATACGAAACGCCTGCCGCGCACGACTTATCTCTTCGACAGCCTGCGATGTACAACTGGTTGCCTTCTACTTCGATCTCGAGATCTTCCGCCGCCACACCGGCAAGCTCGACCTTTACGATCCAGCCGTCTTCGGTCTGATAAACATCAGCCGCCGGCAGCCAAAGCGGCCCCGAAGGCTTCACATGCTTAGACGAGCCAATGAACTGAAAATGTCGGTTAAAAGACTTAGCCATTTTTTATACGACGGACTGTCAGTCTGTCCGCAGGCTAAACAGCCTGTCGTGATCTCTCTGATGGCGACGAACAAAAATTCACCATTTACACCATAGTCATATTTTGTTTGAGTCAGGTTGATAAAGCAAGGCGATTTACAAAAGGCGATTTGCGAATCGCTATTGCATCACGCCAAACTAGGTAATGGAGGCTGTTTCACCAAATGTCGCTGGTTCATATAGAAAGGTCTGAGATCGCGAACGGAATGCTGAAAAGCGAGGACATTTGCCGCCAGTTGGAGCAGGGCAAGATCATTGCCTTCGACCACATTCCGTTTGATATCCCGGACGAACATATCCGGTTTTTGCTATCCGCTCGGCAAGAAAATACGCGGCTGCATAAGAACATATCGTTTCGTCCGGAACAAAAGGTAGTGCGCGGCTTCTCCACAAAAGAAGATTCTGAAATGATGCTGGAAATAATGCAGAACTATTCCGCGATGGCGGTCCGGTTCCTGAGCGGATTTCTGGCGCCGTATGCGGCCGGTTGGTCGCTTGACTATGCTAGCTTTCGCCCGATCGAAGAAGCCGGGCGACAGCTCCCGCTGCATAAGCGAAACGACCTGTTGCACGTTGACGCTTTTCCCAGTCGTCCAACCCACGGCGGACGCATTCTGCGTTTCTTTTCGAATATCAATCCGGCGGCGGACCGCGTTTGGGAGATCGGCGAAGGGTTTGGCGATGTAGCTCAACAATATGCCGCTGGTGCCGGGCTCGACCGCATTGCGAAACGGTCACTGTCGCCTTTTGGGAAGGCCGTAGATGGTTTGGGGTCGGCAGCACGAGCGATCGGAATGCCGGTTCCGGACCGCTCGGCATACGACCGTTTCATGCTCGGATTTCACGATCATTTGAAGGAGAGTTTGGAGTTTCGGGCAGAGGCGAAGAAAACCCGCATTGATTATCCGCCGAATTCAACCTGGATGGTCTTTACCGATTGCGTTCCGCATTCGGTCTTGTCGGGCCAGTTTGCACTCGAGCAAACCTTCATCATTCCCGTAGCTTCGCTTGTAGCACCGGAAGATTCGCCGCTTCGCATTTTGGAACGTCTCTGCGGCAGCAAACTGGTCAACAATTAGCTCTTGCTCCAGAAACTTGAGCCGCTCGAGATCTCTTCAAGCGTTTCGGCTATCTCGCGTTCGTCTTCCATTTCGAGGGCAACGTCCGCCATTGCGATGATGCCGGCGAGCGAGCCGTCTTCGTTTACCACCGGAATGCGGCGGACCTGTTTGTCGCCCATTATGCGTATCGCCTCGAACGCAAAATCGTCGGGCTTTACTGAGAATATTTCGGTCGTCATCGCATGACCGACGGGCGTAGATGCGTCGTGCCCCTGGGCAACGGCACGAACGACGATGTCCCGGTCGGTAACGATCCCGACGAGCCTTCCGGCTTCGACCACGGGCATTGAACCGACGTCGCCATCGCGCATCGCCGCTGCGACATCGCGGATAGGCGTTGCGCATCCGACGGTCTTAACATCCGTCGTCATTATCTCGCGGCACCGCGTACGCGACTTGCTCTTCGCCGAAACTTCGCTCATTGGTCTATTTTGTTTGATGCAAACTGAGAAAGCAAGAGTTTGAGACTGGAGTGGTGAGCGTCCGGCTCACCTTGGCCATCGGACGATGGCCGCTCCAGTCGATTCCGTCAGAATCGGACGACGACGTCCTGGCCGTCCATAACGAGGCTGCGGGCAGCCACCGATGTAAGCGAACGTCCGTTGTAACGGATCTCGATCTCGCCGCTGGCATCTGCATCGCCGGAATTGGAAACGGTGATGCGAAGCGTGTTCGCATCGAAGAACGTCAGTTTTCCACTGAACACGACCGGCCCGTTAGACCGTGTTAGCGAAACCTCCGCACTACCATCGGTCCGCACAGTAACATTCCCGGTAATGATGATCGCAGAACCGCGGTTACCGATCTGGATGCTGCCGACGCCGATCTTTGAAAGGCTCAAGTTCTTTCCGGTTATCGGCTCGGGGCCGTCCGTGGTCGCGACTACAACAAGCTCAACGCCGTCGGTCTGATTCCCGCGAAGCGTTACGGGAACACCCGCCGCCGTTTTAAATCTCAGCACACCGGCGGAGCGTATCTCTGCCTGCAACTCGTAGTTTCGCTGACGGTTGATGTCGCGCATTTCGTATGGAAGTTCGAATGCGATCGGCACTTGCCGGTTCAAAGCAGAAACCGTTGTTTCGGCCACCGCACGGCCGCCTGCATCGGCTGAATCGACCAGCCGCACTTTTATTTCGGAGCTTGGCGGCATCGCCATTCGCTGCCGATATGTCACGGTTCCGCGGATTAAATTGTCGCGTTGTCCGCCGCCGCCGCCGCCGACCTGTGCAAGCACGATCTCGACGGTTCTCGGATTGCCCTGCGTGATCACCGGATAACTTGTGTCCGTCGTAAATAGCAATCTGTCGCCATCGCGAATTTCCGCACGCATTGCATAACGATTTCGCTCTTGGATCTTCACGCGATCATATGCGAATTCAAAGGAAACCGGCACCTGTTTTCCGGCCATGTCGATGCGGTCTTCGGCGATGGTCGCTGATGGTGCATCGGCACGCGAAACATCGATCAAACGAACGATCAGTACAGCCGTTGGCGGCAAAGCGATCCGCTGCCGATAGGTAACGGTCCCGGAAACGATATTGTCCTGTGTCTGAGCGACATCGTCGTACTCGCAGTTCTTGGCCGTATTCACAGTCTCAGCATTGACGACTGCACGGGCACCGTCGGCAATGTTGTACATCACCGTACTCGTCTGCGACGGGCAGCAAAGCGGATCGGATGATGTATAACGAACAAACTCGGCCGATAGATTTTTAAGGTTGAAAAGCTGAATTCGGCCAAATGCGCCGTCGCTGCGCGAGTTGACGGCCGTCGGTGAAAGCGTTCCTGCAAAGCGGTTGTTCACGAAAACGAACCCGTTGTATTCATTCGGACGGCATTGTCCGTCAACGCCGGCCATAGCCATCACCACCGTTGCCGGTCCGTACGTCTGCGAGGCTCCGAAAAGCGACCAGCCTGCACGCGTAACCGCGCGGTCTGCAAGACTTTCCGGCGTGCGTATCTGTTCACGACACCGGCCATCTATCGGTCCGGCACCGCGCGGGGCCTGCGGGATGACGCCATTGCCGTTGTTCCAGTTTCGGTTGAGCGGTCGGTCAAGCCAGGACGTCTGGCCAATTGCGCCTGCCGTTAATACAAAAAGTGTAGCGATCAAAATGAACAAGTTTCGAGCTCTCATATATTTTTCCCTTGGTTTTTAGGAATCGGTAAAACGGCGCAGTAACATTGGTGGGCAACGTCGGTAGGTTGATGTTTTTCGAACATCACGAGTTGGCAGCAAAGTCTCGGTGTTGGAATAAAGTTTCGCGTCCTTTTCGCGTATTTCGCGGCAATCAATTCTTTTTTTCCGTATATCCGATCATTCGGTCGAGCGCGATGCGTGCAAAGTGTTTGGTATCGGCATCGACCACGATCTCGTTCACGACGTTGCCATCGACCAGATTCGACATCGCCCACGCGAGATTTTGCGGGGCAATGCGATACATCGTTGCGCACATACACAGGTCAGGTGCGAGCAGATGTATTTCCTTATCAGGGAAGCGATCGGCAAGGCGTTTTACCAGGTTGACCTCCGTACCGATGGCCCATTTCGTTCCCGAGGGCGCGTTCTCAACCGTCTTAATGATGAAACTCGTCGAGCCGTCTAGATCGCTCACCTCAACAACCTCACGCATACATTCAGGATGGACGAGCACCTGTACGCCGGGAACTTCGGCGCGAACCTTATCGACGTGCCACGGCTTGAATCGACCGTGAACGGAACAGTGTCCACGCCAGAGGATCAGTTTCGCTTCGTGCAATTGCTCTTCGGTGTTGCCGCCGAGTTCTTCGTGCGGATTCCACAACGCCATCCTATCGAGTGGAATGCCGAACTTCGCTCCGGTATTGCGGCCAAGATGCTGATCCGGAAAGAAGAACATCTTGTCGAACTCTTTGAGGTAAATATCAAAAAGCGGAACGGCGTTTGACGAGGTGCATACGACGCCTTCGTTTCGGCCGCAGAATGCTTTGATCGCCGCAGACGAATTCATATACGTTATCGGCGCCACTTTGCTTTCAAGCACGCCGATATCGCGAAGTTGTTCCCATGCATCCTCGACCTGATCGATCGTCGCCATGTCCGCCATCGAACAGCCGGCCCCGAGATCGGGAAGTATCACCCGTTGATCTGTAGTTCCCAGAATATCGGCCGATTCGGCCATGAAATGCACGCCGCAAAAGACTATGTATTCGGCATCCGTCTGCGAAGCCATCACCGAAAGCTGATACGAATCTCCGCTAAGATCGGCGTGCCGGATAACGTCGTCACGTTGATAATGGTGGCCGAGAATAACGACACGCTTGCCGAGCCGAGCCTTTGCCGCCTCGATGCTTTCGGAAACGTCCTCATCCGACATCACTAAGAAATCTTCAAGTTCACGTACCTGTGCCAAAACTGCCGTCATATGAAAATGATTGCGCTTTGCGAAGGCAAGGGCAAGCGGGTGAACACGTCAAAATGGTTTAACGCGGATTACGCATTAGGGGTTTTTGTTCGTCTCTCTCTTCCTTTGCGTTCTCTGCGGCTCTGCGTGAAACTGCCTTTTTTTTTCACGCAAAGACGCCAAGTCCGCAAAGAAAACGGACGAAGGGAAGGATACGAGGTTCACACCACTATTTCTAATGCTTAATCTGGTAACTGGATCGAATCAGTTCGGAAGCGGCAACAAACCGACGCAGATCTGCGTTCACGTATTTATCCATTAACCAAAAAGTCGCGGGCCCGAGCTTTGGCTAGCCGCATCAAATGCTCGATCTGTAGGTAATGATCAAGTTCCGACCCTTCCGCAGAAGACAGTTTGCCTTGTTTTTCGCGTTGGATAAGGTCGGAAACCCTGAGCTGTGATTCTTCGGAAGGGCGAAAAGCGATCACATTCTGCGGCGTGGTTCCGGCTGCAATAAAATCTACAACCTCGTCACGAGCGTCAAATATGCCCGGTGATCTTTTCGATGATAAGAATAACACCGTAGGAAAGTGCGGCGATGACGCCAGCGGCCGGGATGGTCAGCACCCAAGCCCAGATGATGCGCCCCGCCACGCCCCATTTGACGGCTGAGAATCGTTTTGCCGACCCAACGCCGACGATCGCTCCGGTGATGGTGTGAGTCGTCGAAACGGGAATGCCAAAATGAGTGGCAACGAAAAGCGTGATCGCTCCGGCGGTTTCGGCGCAAAACCCGCCGACCGGCTGAAGCTTGACTATCTTTGTGCCCATCGTTTTCACGATGCGCCAACCGCCCGAAAGTGTTCCCAAACCGATCGCCGTATGGGCAGCGAGTACAACCCAAAGAGGAATTTCCGGAAGCTTTCCGTCCGGCGTCATAGCATGAAATCCGCCTGCGACAAGAGCGATCATTATAATGCCCATTGTTTTCTGCGCATCGTTTCCGCCATGGCCAAGCGAAAATGCCGCAGCGGAAAAAAGCTGCCCGATGCGGAAAACACGATCGACCTTGTTTACCGAAACCCTATGGAAGATCCAGTAAACAACGACCATTAGAACGAACCCAAGAGTCATGCCGATGAGCGGTGAAAGTACAATAAATGAAAGGGTCTTTATCCAGCCTTCGGCCTTAAGAACCGTTAGTGGACTATCGAAACCAAAATGCCAGATGTATGAAGAAAGTGCGGCTCCGGCGTATGCCCCGACAAGTGCGTGCGAACTGGACGTGGGGAGCCCGAGGTACCAGGTGATCAGATTCCAGATGATGGCGCCCATAACGCCGGCCAGCAGGACGAGAAGCTGATCGTTACCGGGAATCACGGCGATATTCACCATGTCGCTGCCGATGGTTTTCGCAACCGCAGTTCCAAAGACCAGGAAAGCGATGAAGTTAAAGAACGCAGCCATAGCTACGGCCGCACCCGGCGACAGCACGCGCGTAGCCACGACCGTCGCAATAGAATTCGCGGCGTCGTGAAAACCGTTCACATAATCGAAAACAAGCGCCAGTAAGATGATAAAAATTACCAGGCCAAATGCTGCGGATTGTCCGTCCATAAAGGCAGTGGACAGTGGTCAGTGTTCAGTGGTCAGCGGGAGAGAAAAAATCTCTGACCACCGACCACTGTCCACCGACCACTGCCTAATTGTGTTTCAGAACTATGCTTTCGATAATATTGCCGACGCTTTCGCAGCGGTCGGTGCAGTTTTCAAGAATTTCGTAAAGCTCTTTCCACTTAATGATGCGAACCGGATCATCCGAATGCTTGAATAGTTCTGCCATGCTGCGGAAGTAAATATCATCGGCTTCATTTTCGAGCCGCTGAATTTCAAGCAAATGCGGACCCATGCCTTTCGCGTGCTCCAGCAATGAAACCGCTTCGTGGATCGCCCCGACCTGTTTCTGAATGACGATCGCAAGCTTAACAGCGTATTCGTCGGTCTCGTGAATGTCGTACATCACGACCGCACGGGCAGCCGCGTCCATGTAATCGCAAACGTCGTCGAGCGCGACCGAAAGAGTGTAAATATCTTCGCGGTCAAACGGGGTGATGAACGATTTGTTGAGCTTTGTAGTTACGGTGTGCGTGATCTCGTCACACTCGTGCTCAACGCTCTTAATCCTTTTCGAGAGGGATTCAAAGTCCGTGTCTGACGCCTGCATCATTTCGACGAGGATCTCTGCTGCTTCCTGCAGCTTGGTGCTCATTTGCGCAAAAAGCGCAAAATACTGATCTTCTCTAGGTAATAAGCTAAAAGCCATTTTCCTTTAGTCTCCGGTAACTTGTTTTTCGTTTTACGCGCTAAATATATTCAACTTTCCGGCGCTTTGTCCACACGCCGATCAATCTCTTTTGCTGTGCTTGATAAATACGGCCTCGCGAAGGTAAACATTCAATTCGCAAATGTCTTTTACATAGTCGCCGATTCGTTCCAGATGTTTCGCGACGAACAGCAGATGGGCCGCACTTGTCGTCGCCGACGGATTGTCTATCATCATCTCGATCAATTCGTCGAACACGCGGCGGTAACAATCGTCTATCTGCTTATCGCGGCGAATCACGGCCCGCGATGTCTCTGCATCTTCGGCCGTAAAGGCGTCGAGGGCCTGTTTCAGCATATCGCCCGCGACCTCGGCCATCAGCGAAAAATCAATGTAGCTGTCGATCTGCGGCTCGTTGTTCAAGATCAGCGAGGCTTCGGCAATGCTCGAAGCGTGATCTGCAATGCGTTCCAGTATCGGTGTTATCTTCGCTACCGAAACAACAAGCCGAAGGTCGTGTGATGTCGGCTGCTGTGACGCGAGAATATCGATGCAAAGACGGTCGATCTCAAGTTCCATCTGGTCGATGATCTTGTCGTCGTGCATCACCGCGGCGGCTATCTCGGAATCGCGTGTCGTCAACGCACGCATCGCATTTTTCACCGCAGCCTCGGTCTTTCCGCCAAGAAGCAATATCTTGTCGCGGAGCAGGTGAAGCTGTTCGTGGGTATAGCGTTCCCGCATCTCGTGCGTGCCCGACGCTGCCGCGCCTTGCACAGATGGGTTTTCCGCCATCACGTTTTCTCTCATAAAAGCAATCGGGTGACGTGACCGATTATAGTTCAAAGCTAGTGTCCCGATGGTTAAATTATACTTAACATTGTCGTCAGTCGATTCTCAGCCGCAGGAAAATTAACATCTTGGTAACACTGCGATAACATTCATCCGCTATCGTGTAAAAATACCGTTTCAACTTTTGGAAAGTTTTGTATTTTCGAAACGCTCTTATGGACCTCAAGAACGAAGTTGAGAACGAAGTCTTGCTGGCGATCCTGACTAAGAAACGCCAGGCAAAAGGGATCGACGGCGAAAACAGCCGTGAGCTGATCTCAAAAATAAAGGGCGCGCTAAAAGACAAGCACCGTGAAGTTGCAGTTGTTCCACCCGCAAACTCTACACCCGAGCCGGAGTACATTCACTAAAGGTCACGATTTCCGGCAACGCTATTCGCCGCATTCTCCATCAAAACACCGCCCTTTCCCCCGTTTTGTTCTATATTTTATAATAGACATTCGAATAATCAGTTCGTGAGGGAAATATGACGACGAGAAAATTCAGCAGGGCCGTCCTTTCATTCGGGTTTGCAGTGACGATGGCGGTTTTGCCGCTGACGACCATAGCCCAAACGTCCGTTTCGACACCGAAGAATAAATACAAGGTGCAGGACGACGTCGATCTTGGCCGAAAAACCGCAACTCAGGTCGAGCAGCAGTTTCCGATCCTGAACGACTCTGACGCGACCGCGTATGTCGAACGCGTGGGCGAACGGCTCGTTGCGAACATTCCGCCGCAGTTTCGCCAGCCGGCCTTCGATTATCGATTCAAGGTGGTAAACGCAAGCGACATCAATGCGTTCGCGTTGCCCGGCGGGCCGATGTATGTAAATCGCGGGATGATCGAAGCGGCACGCAACGAAGGCGAGATGGCGGGCGTCATGGCACACGAGATCAGCCATGTCGCGCTTCGCCATGCGACGGCACAGGCGACGAAGCAAGGCAGTGCCGGAAGCGTGCTCGGACAACTCGGGCTGATTCTTGGCGGTGCGATCCTCGGCGGCCAGACGGGTGCTCAAATCGGTGCTATGGGTGCTGCCGTGATCGCTACAAAATATAGCCGCGAATACGAATCTCAAGCGGACGTTCTGGGTGCGCACATAATGGCCCGTGCCGGATACGATCCGCGCGATCTGGCGAATATGTTTCAAACCATAGCATCGCAGGGTGAAAGGTCGCGGGCACCGCAATGGATGTCGAGCCATCCCGATCCGGGCAACCGCTTTCAAAAGATAAATCAGGAAGCCGCAAAGCTGAATGTTTCGCCGAATCCGATAAAGATCACGCGCGATTTCGAGCGTGTTCAAAGCCGCCTTCGCGGAATGCCGCCGGCACAAACGATGGCGCAGATCGAGAAAAACGCTCAAGGTCAAAGTTCATCGAGCAGCGCAATTTCCGGCGGTCGTTATTCAACCAGCGTTGCGGTGCCTTCGACACGAATGCGCGATTTTTCCGGCGGCAATCTTTTCCGCGTGAGCGTTCCGACAAATTGGCGCGAATTTCCCGGCAATTCCGATGTCACGCTTGCTCCCGAAGGTGCATACGGTTCGCAGGGGATCACGCACGGAGCGATGATCGGCGTCTTTCAGCCTCAAGGGAACGGTTTGCGAAATTCAACAGATGTATTCGTTCGCGGCTTGCTCGGCAGCAACAGCTATCTGCGGCAGCGAAGCGGCACGGTCAATACTTACGTCGGCGGCAATCAGGGCTATTCGACGTCACTGGTTGGCCGTTCACCGATCACGAACCGCAACGAAAACGTCGTTGTCTATACCGCCGAACTTCGCGACCGACGCGTTTTCTATATGATAACGGTCGCACCTGAATCGGAATCGTACCGATACGGTACCGCATTTCGAAATATGCTGAATTCGCTCCAGTTGAATTGAAGTGTGTCGGTGCACATATCAGTAGCCCGCACACAGTAAGGGCTTGATCGCCAGTGTCAGTAGCCCGCACGAAGTAAGGGCTTGATCGAAACTCTCAAGAACGACGCTTCGGGTTTTGAGTGCTACTTTGCATCTCGATCGAATTCGATCAAGTCATCGCCCTGTCTGTTCAAAACATAGTGAACAGCGGCGTTGACGTGTTCTTCCGTCCAAAGATACATCGTACTCCCGTGCCGCGACCACGGCTTGAAATCTGAGGCGACCAATCCAGCATGCCTGAGTTCCTTCGTAGCAAAGGCTTTGAATGAATCCATCATTCTTTCCACTTTTCCCTTGTTTCCCGTGACGGCATGAACATGGTTCGTTCTGACATTCAGTGCGCTTAGTGTATATCCGCGAGTTTCGCATAGGTCTCGAATAGCTCGATCTACGACGGTTATCGCCTGCGAACTCAAAATGAACGCATCCTGTTTGGAGTTAGCAGTCTCTGTCCAGATCATCGGGTCACTAGTCTGAATCTTAGGTGTTCCATATGCATTTCTGGATCGCCGATCAACCGAACCGCGCTCATCACCGTGAAGCCATTTGCCGAAAGTTCGAAATGTGATCAGAAACCCTTTGGCGACCGAACGATCTTGGAACTCTATATAATTTCGTTTCATTAAGAGACGCATCAAGCCCTTACTCCGTGCGGGCTACTGACACGGGGACTGCTTCTTTCGTCTTTATGCTAAAGAAAAGAAATGCAGCCAGCACCGAGATCAGTGCGCTGACGGCGAAGGCCGTGGTTGAGCCGAAGGCGCTCCATAGGAGACCAAACAATAACGAAGCGGGAAAAACCGTGATGCCGTAGGCGAGGTTGTAAAAGCCGTAAGCGGTTCCGCGCTTTTCGTCCTCGACCATATCGGCCACCAGCGCTTTTTCGACTCCTTCTGTCAGGCCGAAATACACACCATAGATCACAAAAAGCAGCCACGCCTGCCACGCCGCACCGATGAACGCAAAGCCGACATAAACGGCGGCGTAAACAACCCAGCCGGTTATTATCAAACGCTTTCTGCCAAACCGGTCCGAAAGATTTCCGCCCGCGATCGAGCTGAAAACCTTACTGAAATGCAAGACCATCCACAGCAGCGGCAGCATCGCCGGAGCTATCCCTGCCTGCTCCGCACGCAATAAAAGGAATGCGTCGGTCGAATTCGAAAGCGTAAAAAGCGCGATGACCGCAAGGAATTTCTTAAAATTCCCGTCAAACTCTTTCAGCGAAAACTTGATCGGATTCGGATCTTCATCTTCTTTTACTTTCTTCTCTTCGTGTACAAAAAAGACGATAACAAACAGCCCGATGACGACCGGGATCGACGCGAACAAGAAAACATTCTGATATTCGCGTGCAGTCGGATTTTCGGGATCGACGGCCAGATACGAAAGCAGAAGAAATGCGATCACCGGACCGACGACGGCGCCAAGATGATCGGCAGCCCGATTGAATCCAAAAGCAAATCCGCGGCGTTCGGGCTCCACGCTCGAGGCGATCAATGCGTCACGCGGAGCACCGCGAATGCCTTTGCCAACGCGGTCCGTCATGCGCACGACCAGCACCTGCGGCCAGCTTGTGACGAATGCCAGGAACGGCCGCATTATCGCTGCCAGTGAGTAACCAAGAAACACCGGAAGCTTTCGGTTGCCGAACTTATCGCTCAGATAGCCGGAAAAAAGTTTGAGAATACTGGCGACGGATTCTGAAAACCCTTCGATCAATCCGATAGCGAAAGGCGTCGCGCCAAGCGTCAAGAATAGGAATGCAGGAAGCAGCGGATAGATGATGTCGCTCGAAGTGTCGTTAAGAAAACTGACTACGCTCAAGGCGAGCACCGTCGGCGGCATACCGCGATACTTTTGCCAAAAACCCTTCGGTTTTATGTTCTCAACTTCTTCCATTTAAAAATAGAACAGGCTGTTAGCCTGTTCATTTCTTGCGGGAAAATTGCCACTGCTCAACTATCGTTGCCGCGTCGGTTCAGGCCTTCTCGCCGGTGTTACGTTCATCGAAAGCCAGATCATTAGTCCGCCACCGATCAAGGCAACCATCAGGATAACGCCGCCGATCGCCATTCGAAATGTCCATTTCAATGTCTTTCGGAGCATTCGATAGGCGAGAAAAGCGAACGCCGATACCACCAGGATGAACGCGACACCGACGGACGCAACTGCCACGCCGCCGCCCGGAACGCCAACATCAAAAAGTATTGAAAACGTGTTCATTCCTCGTTCTCCGCTAAAGCCTTTTCGACGCGGTCGATGTCCTCGTCGCTCAATTCGGTGTCTTCCGCCGGAAGAGCGTAATCGCCGTCCGCCCACGCTCCAAAATCGAGCAGCTTGCATCGTTCCGAGCAAAAAGGCCTAAATTCATTGCCTTCGTATTCAATTTCTTTCCCGCACTGCGGACATTTCACCATCATAGAAGCCTCAGATTATCACATCGGTGTATTCGAGAAAATCGTTGAATCCGACGCGTATTGATGTAATCATACATAGTTTGGGCGCGCGTTCTGCATCTAATACGAACAAACGCGCGTTGTGAGGCGTATTCGTTTTTCGAGGTTAAATATGGCTGATATCAAAGACCGTTTCGACAAGTGGCAAAAGGACGCGAAAGAGAAGTTTGAAGAGATCGACAAACAGCTCGGGTTGAAGGACAAGATCGAGGAAGGCGCACGCGTTGTGGCCCGGACGGCAAAGACCGGTGCTGAAAAGATCAAGACCGAGGCCGAGAAAACCGAGGTTGGAAAACAAGCGGTAAAGGCTGCCGAATCGACGATCAAGACCGCCGAAGAAACGGCGAAAAAGGCGTGGTCCGCAAGCGAACCCGTCCGAGAGACTGCACAAGACGTAGGCGAGACCGCGACCAAGGTAGCAAGCGACGTTATCTCGACCGCAGGCGAAAAGGCGAGCGATGTTTTTGACGGTGCGCGCGACACGATCGGTTCGGGCGCGCGGTCAGTAGGCAAGGCTTTTAATCTGGGAGTAGGCTTTACGCGAACTGTCGATTCGGCGATGAGCACGTTCTCAAAAACCGCGACGTGGGTGACGGAAAATCCGCTCCAGGCCGCCGCAACAGGCGTGTCGATGGCCGTCGGTGCGGGACTGGGCGTCGTTTTCACAGGCATTTCGTCGCATTGGTTTTTTAACTCCGCAATTCCGGCATGGTCGGTGAAACAGCTCGGTGAACGGTTTGACGGCTATCTGCGTTCGCAGGAAGAGAAGATCGAAAAAGGCAGGGTCGATGAAGCCGAAGCCGACCGCATCCGTTTTGAACGCGACATCGCAAAACGAATCGGCGCACCGCTGTTGGGCGCATTCTCATTCGCGTCCGGCGCGGTGATGATGACGAATATCTTTAATCCAAAAACCATTACTGGCGCACCCATCGACTGGATAATCGGCGGCAACCCGCTGCTCGAGGGCGTCTGGTTCTTCGGAAACGGAATGGTCTGCTTTAAGACGAGCTACGACTTTTTTATGATCGCCCTCGACGGCCAGGGAGACGTCCAGCGAATGGTCAAAGAAGTAAAAGGAATGCTGCCTACTGCCTCGGCTTAACCGAAGACTGTGAGTATTCGGAAAGTCGGGAGTATTCTTCACAAGACAAAAGTACGGCGGATTCTTTTCCGTATTTGGTGATGAGAAATTCTTCACCCGTCTCGGCGCGCTCGAATAGTTCTTCTGCTCTTCGCTTGGCTTCTGTCAACGCAAAAGTCTCCATGGTGTAATTATACTTAATTTATTTGTATTGGGAACGGTACGAAGCAAAGTACAAAAATGACGAGACAAAGAAAGGCGATAGCCTTTCTTTTTGCGTCGAGCGGTGTTTGGTCCCACGGGTTCGGATGCTTGATTCGCATCATTATTCCGAGAAGGACGGCGATTAGAAAGCCGCTCGGGCTGCCGAAATATACAAAACCGATTATCGAACACACCGCCATTACGACGAACGCTATTCTACCGGTCCAATAATGAACCCGCTCGCCAAAGACCGCGTAGATCGCATGTCCTCCGTCGAGTTGGCCGGACGGGATCAAATTCAAAGCAGTCACAAGCAAGCCAACCCATGCGGCGAAATAGAACGGATTTCCGATCCCAAAACTCAGGTCGATGCCAAAGAAAAAAGCAACGCCGCGCATAAACAACGGATCGGTAAATACCAGAGAACCGGGACCGGCGGCGGCCTGCTGCGGCGTCGCCATTTGCATCGTTGCGATACCGATGATGGCGATCGGAATCAAAGCTGCAAATCCCGCGATCGGTCCGGCGACGCCGATATCGAAAACGGCACGTCGCGACGGCATCGGCGAGAGTATTTTAATGAATGCTCCGAATGTTCCTGCGGGGCCGATCATCGGCGGTGTTGGGATGAAATACGGCAGCGTTGCGTCAACGCGATAGATGCGGCAGGCGATGTAATGGCCCATTTCGTGCGAGATCAGGATGAAAAGCAGCGACAGTGAAAACTTAAGGCCGTAAGAAAGATAACTCCAATCTGTAACAAGTTTTGCAACAGCGTCACCGACGAGAACTATGTACTTGACCGGCATATCGCCGATGAAACTCAGCCATTCGGCAAAGGTTTGCGGGTCGGCGTCCGGTAGTGTTTGAATAATACCGAAGGGAAAAAGAATGCCGGCAATCGTCGCCGTAACAAGCGTTAAAGCCAAAAGGAGCGAATGTTTGAACCACGTCCGGGCCGTCGGTATAAGAACCGGCCGGTCGAGATCGTCGGCCAATGTAAATGGATCGAGTTCGTTCATCGGGCGCGAAAAAAGCCGCAATTAACAGCATACATTTCACGCTGCCGCACTGCGACCTTCAACGTAATTAAAAATTACGATTCTTCCTTAACTGCCTTTTCAGTAAGTTCTTTTCCGGGTTTGAACCGGATAGTTTTCCCGGCCGGGATCGGCACTTCCATTCCCGTTCGCGGATTCCGCCCAACGCCTCGTTTACGAGGCTTGACAATGAACACGCCAAAGCCGCGAAGTTCGATGCGGTTTCCTTTGGCAAGAGCTTCCTTCATCGCATTAAACAGCGAATCGACAACCTGCTCAGCCTTTTGTTTCGGTACGCCGGTTTTGTCGGCGACCTGGTTGACGATGTCTAGTTTGATCATCGTTTCCTCCTATTCAAATAATGAAACGTGAGAAAAGCCAACCCCTTAATTTTTACAGTGTAACGATAGTATGCCTGTAAGTCCGTTTCTGTCAAGGCTTTGCGGAAAATAAATTTTCGCGGTGTTTTCCGGGATTCTGACCGTCCGCGATGAATATTCAAATTCCATTCATAATTGCGAAATGTTAGAATTTGGGCGTCATATTCAAACAAACGAGACGAGGGCACCTATGCGTTGGAGAGACCAAAGGCAAAGCACGAATGTTGAAGACCGTCGCGGAATGGGCCGCGGAATGGCGATCGGCGGCGGTGGACTTGGCGTGATCGTAATCGCGATAGCAATATTGCTTTGCGGCGGCGACCCTAGCCAACTGCTTCAGCAGGCTCCGCCGACTGACGTTCAGGCCCCGACCGCAAGCAATTCGACGGCAAAGACCGAGGACGTAAACCGTCAGTTCGTCGGCGCGATCATGGGCAGTCTTGAGGACAACTGGCGGCAGGTTTTGCCGCAGCAGGGCCGCGTGAAATATCAAGATCCCAAACTCATACTTTTCACCGGACAAGTCTCATCCGCCTGCGGTTACGCAAGTGCAGCCACCGGACCATTCTATTGTCCCGGCGATTACAACCTCTATCTCGATTTCTCATTCTTTAACGAACTTCAACGCGAATTCAAAGCTCCCGGCGACTTTGCTCAGGCGTACGTTATTGCCCACGAGTTTGGCCATCACATCCAGAATCTGACGGGAATAATGGAGCAGGTTCAGCGTCGCGGGCAGAACAATCAACTTTCCGTCGCTCTTGAACTCCAGGCAGATTGCTACGCGGGTGTTTGGGCAAATCGGGTCCAGCAGCAACAGCGAATCGAACCGGGCGATGCCGAAGAAGCGATCCGTGCGGCGGGTGCCGTCGGCGACGATATGATCCAGAAACGAACGCAGGGTTACGTCGTTCCCGATTCGTTCACGCACGGTTCCGCACAGCAGAGAATTCAGTGGTTCGCGCGCGGTATGCAGTCCGGCGACATGAAACAGTGCAACACATTCGGCCGCTGATCTATGTTTTCCTACGACGCGGTTCCGTACCCGAGCAAATTCTTTCTACAGACCCATCCGGACCGGTTGGCGGCGGCGGGCGTTCTTTACGGAATGGTGCCCGCGCTACCGCAGACATGCCGTGTGCTTGAGCTCGGCTGCGGCAACGGCAGCAATCTTGTTGCTCACGCCTTCGGACTTCCTGACGCAGAATTTGTCGGCGTCGATCTTTCAGCAACTCACATCGACAAAGCAAAACTTTCGGCTGAAGAACTTTCGCTCTCAAACGTAACATTCGCAAAGATGGATGTGACCGAGATGTCCGAAAGTGATTTTGGAAGGTTCGATTACATCACCGCACACGGCCTGTTCGCGTGGGTGCCCGATTTTGTTCGCGACAGCGTGCTCAGGCTTTTTGGTGAACTGCTCGAGCCGAGCGGCATCGGTTACGTCAGCTACAACGCATACCCGGGTGCGCATACGCGCGAGATGGTGCGGTCGATCATGCGCTTTCACACTCGCTCGGTCGATGAGCCGCAGGCAAAGGTCGAAAGGGCGATATCTTTTCTAAAGCTACTCGCCGAAAACGCGGCCGAGCAGGAAACGTATCGAGCGGCCTTTCGTACGGAGCTCGAACGCCATCAGCAGCATTCGCTCGAAGATATTTATCACGACGACCTCGGCGAATTTTACCGGCCTTTTTATTTTCATGAATTTGCCGGACTATTGGCGGCGAATGGAATGCAGTTTCTTTCCGAAGCCGAGCTGCATGCATCGACGCTGCAAGGGCTTTCAGAAGAAGCTGTAGCCTTTGTCCGCTCGATCGACGACATTGTTGAACGCGAACAGTATCTCGACTTTTTGCGCGGACGCGTTTTCCGGCAGACGCTTTTTTGCCGAAAGGGTATTGAGCTCAACCGCGATCCGCGGCCTGAGATTCTCGACAAGCTGTTTCTGTCATCGACCATTGCTCCGGTCGATCCGATAACGAACATTGCCGACGCCAGTGTCGAAAAGTTTCGCACCACGAAGGGCCAGCAGATGCAGATCGACCATCCGCTGACAAAGGCTGCACTCGTTCATCTCGGAGAAATCTGGGGAAGGTCGATCTCAACGCCCGAGTTGCTCGACGCGGCGCAAAATATAGTCGAATCTTCAGGCAACGATTCAGATGATTGGCAAAAGGAACGCGGCATCACACGCTCGATCCTGATGAAACTGATCCTCGACAGCGACATGGTCGAGCTTCACGCATACTCACCCGACGCCAATACCAAAGCCGGCGTGCGGCCTAAAGTGAACCGGCTTTCCCATTGGCAGCTTCGCGATTGCAGCAACGTCCTGACACTCTTTAACAAGGACCTGAAACTTAACGACGACCTCGCCCGTCAGCTAATTCTTTTGATGGACGGAACGCGCACTAAAATGAAGCTGACGACAGATATGCAGAGTTTCGTGCGTACAAAAAAGGATATCGAAGGGAAACAGGAGTTGATTCGCGAGATGGCGTCGTGGATCGACGAAAGTCTTGTCGAGCTTGCACGGCTTGGAGTGTTCGTGGCGAACGCGGATCAACCGGGCTGAAAAGGCTTTCCGTAAATTTCCTGATATACCCAACCTAAAACGCGTGCCTCGGCGGTGCAGAGCGATTCGAGCCAGCAGCTTGTCAGATAGAAACGCCTTTCGGCCTTGGTCGTGAGCATTTCGGCTTTTTCAATGTGCGAAAGTTCCGGCTGTGCGTCCAGTTTGTTAACGTCGGTGATCTCTTGTTTCGATTCGCGGGCCTCGCGAAGGGCTTCTAGGACATCGGTGATCCAAAGCTTCAAGAGCGGTTCGGATCTGTTTTCTTCAAGAGCCTGAAAGACACCGACGGCAAAACGCGCTTCGCCGTTCTCGAAGGGATAGGTCGGAACGCCGCGTTCCGCATCGTCCGTCTGCTTCCACTGAAAAAGTTCTTCGACCATAACGTGACGCATCCGTGCGACGCGCTCGTCAAAATTCAAAAACCATTCGACCAGATCGGCAAGCGAGGTCGGCTCGATCGTGCCGTTCGTTATTATTAGCTTCGGCGGTTCTGTTTGTTGCGGGACGGCATGTTCCATTCTTTTCTTTGCTTTTCTTCGCGAGCTTAGCGGCTCTGCGTGAAAAAAGAAGTTTCACGCAAAGCCGCAAAAAACGCAAAGGAAGAAAAGCGTCTCTCGCTTAATCCCATTGAATCCTCTTAAGAAATGCCGCCGCGACGCACCCTGCATTTTCTTTGACAAAAACACGCACCTGATTGATACTAAGTTACCTGCTGCAAACAGGAGTCGAGCAAGAAAATTATGGCCACAAATTACGTTTCCTGTCCGAATTGTCATTCGCAAAATCCGTCAACTTTTCAGACGTGTACCAACTGCGGAACGATGCTGCCGATCAGCCCGATGCCGATGCAGCCGATGCCGCAGTACGCGCAGAAATTACCCGGTGCGGACAAGAAGATCGCCGCCGGAATTTGCGGAATCGTGCTCGGCGGTCTCGGCATTCACAAGTTTGTTCTTGGCTATCAACAGGAAGGCATCATCATGCTTTCGATCTATTTGGTGTCGATAATTATTGCGATAGTGACGTGCGGGATCGGAACGCCACTGGTGTTTATTTCGACCATTATCGGTATTGTCGAAGGCATTATCTATCTCACAAAATCGGACGAGGAATTTGTTCAGACGTACATTTTGAACAAAAAACCGTGGTTCTAGAACTAAATGATAACTGATAGGTGAGATCTGATAGCCGAAATGAAAGATGATGTCCTCCGAGGAAAGTCATATCAGTTTGCATTACGGGTTGTGAAGCTTAGCCGATTTTTGGTTGACGAGAAAAGAGAATTCGTACTTTCCAAGCAAGTTCTCCGGTCGGGAACCTCAATAGGTGCAAATATTGAAGAGGCAAAACAAGCCCAGTCAACGATGGACTTTTTGCACAAGCTTTCAATAGCAAATAAAGAGGCGTTCGAAACTAATTATTGGATAAGACTATTGCGGGATAGCGACCTGATAAACCCGAAACTTGCTGACTCCCTCTTAAACGATTGCGAAGAACTTCAAAAAATTCTTGTCGCATCAATCAAGACCGTTAAATCCAAAAACAGCTAAGTCATTTCGATAGCTGCGGCTGGATCACTTCTCAGTTATCAATTATCAGATCTCAGTTAAAAAACGTGTTTACAGGATTAATTGAAGAACTCGGAACCGTCGCAATTTTGGAACAGCGAACAGATGGCGCTCGGATTCGCATCGCAGCGTCTCTGGTTTGCAAAGACACTAAGAACGGCGATTCGATCTCTGTCAACGGTGTGTGTCTGACGGCGCTCGACGTTTCGCCCGATGGATTTTCTGCGGATGTTTCGCAGGAAACGCTGGACCGCTCGACACTCGGTGGTTTGAAAACAGGCTCGCGTGTAAATCTCGAACGCGCCGTTACGCCTCTCACGCGGCTTGGCGGCCACATTGTTCAGGGGCACGTTGACGGACGCGGAACTTTTATCTCGGCTGAGCAAAACGGTGAGTTCTACACTGTCCGAATCGGATTTCCACCGGAACTTGCGCGATATCTGGTTTATAAAGGCTCAGTTTCGGTCGAAGGCATCTCGCTGACGGTCGCCGCGCTCGCCGAAGATCATTTCGACATAGCTGTTATCCCGAAGACGTGGGACAATACCAACCTCTCCTCGCTCTCGCCCGGCGACGCCGTCAACCTCGAAGTTGACGTTATAGCAAAGTACGTCGAGCGCATGATGAATGCAAAATAGTTCGGCCCGCGTGTAACCTTTTCGCAGTTTTTCGCATTATAATCGGGTGAAGAAATTTGTTCGCATTTCGCGTCATATTCCAGCCAACAGAAATAGATAAGTTTAGGAGGACAAGTTTCGAATGAGACTTACAGGTTTTCGATACACTCTCGCACTTCTATCAGCAATTTTGATGATCCTTGCACCTATCAAGGTGCCGTCACAGCAGCAGGATGCCGCGCAGTACCCTGACCTTTCGCATGCCGTCAGCGTCGGTTCGAAAGGCGGAAGCGAGGTCGGCAAATTGTCGTCTGAACTGCGAATGCTCTCAGATCAGTTCTCAAGCGGCGGCGGCGGTTCAAAGGGCGGCGGTTCAACATCACTGTTCACCGCTGAAGATCTTAAAGAGGTCTTTGGCATCACTGCCGACGACGGCGACCCGTCGGTTGGAGTTGCGATCACAGTCTCATCGCCAGCCGAGATCGCGGAACTTCAAAAGATGGGCCTTACGGTTTATATGGTGAAGGACAAGGTCGTTTACGGAAATGTGAAAGTCGCTGATCTTGCCGACATTGCGTCCGAAACCGCGGTCATCAGCATTGCGTCAACAAAATCGCCGCGTGTACCCGAACGCCCGAAAGGCGAAGACCCAAGCCTGATCCCGGATTTTGACGCGTCGTCGGCCAAGAGCACCGCCGCCGGCCCGCTGCTGCACGAATTTCCGAAAGGAACACTCAACGGCAAAGGCGTTATCGTTGGCGTTATCGATACGGGAATCGATTTCCGTCACCCGGATTTCATCCGTGCGGACGGCACTTCGCGCATCATTGCCATCTGGGATCTCTACGATAATTCCTTCGCAACCTCAGCAGGTAAGGTCGGCACGACCACACCGATGCTTGCGGGCGGCACATCGCGCCTTCCGGGAACGATCTATACAAATGCACAGATCAACGCGGCACTAAAGAATACGGGAACTGTTAACACCGGCGATAATTACGGACACGGAACCGCGGTTGCCGGAACTGCCGCAGGAAACGGACGAGCATCGAACGGCCTAAATATGGGCGTTGCGCCCGAGGCCGATCTGATCATCGTGAAAGCTGCGGATTGCGGCGGCTTCTCGAAGAACTGGGTTTACGGAGCCGAATGGATGACCGTAATGGCAAAATCGCTGAAGCGTCCGTTGGTCGTCAACGGCAGTTTCGGCGGGCAGTATTCGGCCCATGACGGTAAAGAAGCAGAAGAGCAGCTACTCAACAAACTAACAGGCAAAGGAATTCCCGGCACGATCTTTACGATCTCGGCGGGCAACGAAGGCTATTCGAGCTTTCATGCGACCGGAAAGTTTGGCCCGAAAACGCCGGGAATGATGAATGTTCAGACATCGCCGATCAGCGTGAACATTACGGCGGAACGAACAAAGGGAGCAGGAACATATCTGCACGGTTATTTCGATTCGAGAGATGATTGGGGTTTAGCTATTATTCCGTCGGCATCTTCAAATCTTCGCGACAAGGCCGGCAAACCGATGAAGTTCTGGCTTGTTAAATCGGGCATTGAGATCAAATACATACTGCCGACCGGCGTCGTGCCCCCGGACGATTTTCCGGCAACCATCGCCCAGGTCGTGCGCTATTCAACGCTTGGACCAACGACAGATAAGCTCTACATTCCGCTTCCGGTCGGCTCGTACGACCTGTATGCGTTTTCCAATTCCGCAAAGGTTTCGAGCGGCAATGTCGATTTCTACGCACCGAATGTTCGGGTGGCCGATTTTGGCCGCGGGGGTACAAAGTCAGGCATGGTCGGTTCACCGGGAAATGCGAATAATGTTATCACCGTCGGCGCATATAATTTCCGTAAGAATTGGACGAACATGACCGGCACGGAAACTATGTACAGCTTTGATGTCGGCGAAATTTCCGAATACTCGAGCCCCGGCGGACGCCGCCGCGACGGCGTTGTAAAACCGGATATTGCGGCTCCGGCAACCTATACGATCTCGCCCTTATCAAGCGCAACGGGACCGACCAGCACTGCATGTGACGGCAACAACATGGGCGCCGGTTCTCAGAAATTTATTACGCCTGACGGAAAATACATAGCATGGGAAGGCACCAGCGCATCCTCGCCATATGCGGCGGGTGTCGTCGCCCTGATGCTTCAAAAAAATCCGACGCTCGATGCCGAACAGGTTCGCGCGATCATCACGAAATCCGCAAAGAGCGGCGGTGTGATCGGCGGCGTGCCTAACGCGGCCTGGGGATACGGAATGCTCGATCCGGCGGCGGCGATCCGTGCCACACCGGCACCTGCGGCAGTCAAAGCACCCGTGAAATAGTATTTTCGTATTGAAATAATTTCGTTGGCACCGTTAGAAGTTACGACGCCCAAGCGGCGTATCGGCTATCGGTGTGCGTAACCGACAGAGAATTGAAGGTGAGTATGTTCAGCATTAAACAGTCCATTTTTGCAGCCGCAATTGCAGCGGTCGCAGTGTTCGCGGTCGAGTACAGTTCCGTTCCGACCTCGGCCAGCGGTGCGGCACAAACTGCGGCTCCCAAATTCGCGTTGCTCGTCGGCATCAATAGATATAAGACGATGCCGCGACAAGTGACCGAGCTTTCGGGTGCTCATAACGACGTTGCGTTGATGAAATCGTTCCTGATCGAGCGCGGATTTGCAGAAGAACTAAAAGTTCCGAAACCGACAGCCACTGCACCGTGCGGCGACCAGAAACCGACCTCGAATGTAAAGACCCTTTGCTCAGAACAAGCGACGAAACAAGCGATTCTGGACACTTTCGACTCGCACCTTGTCGGAAACGCTAAGGACTATTGGAAAGGCCAAAAGCCTGAGCCGTCGAAAGGGCCGACAGTTGTTTTTTATTACAGCGGCCACGGCTCGCAGGTTCGTGACCGCCGGGCGATCGAAGGTGAGAAACCGGAAGAGTTGATCCTGGACGAGCCGGACGGCAAAGACGAAACACTCGTCGCCCACGACAGCGATCTCGACGGCGTTCGCGATATACGCGACGATGCGTTCGAGCAGCGAATTAAAGAACTTAAGAAATACACGGCAAATATTACGTTCATTTCCGATAGCTGCCATTCGGCAACCATCACGCGCGGCAGCGGAATGAAAGGGATCGAGCGCAGTTTTACCGACGTTGAAACGACATCGAACGGCACGCGAAGCGGCGGAGCGGCTCAGGATGGAATGCTTTCCGATCCCGGTTATGTCACGATCTCGGGCAGTTTACCGACGCAGTTTTCGTATGAGATCGATCTTCCCAGCGGCGAGAACAAGCCGATCCTGAAAAACGGCATCCTTACATACTTTTTCGTAAATCTATCACGCGCAAATCCCGACGCAAGCTATCGCGAACTAATCGGGCTGATACGCAACGCCGCGGTGACGACCGGGAAACCGCAGACGCCGCAGGCAGAAGGTGCGATCGACCGGTCGGTTTTCGGCTCGGCGGGTTCGACCGCGAAACGCGGCATTGCCGTCAAATGCACCGGCACTGGTGCGGCTACGATTTGTTCGGAAAAGATCGAAAAGAAGCGTGCGGATGGAACCGCAGTGAATGCCCGGCGAATAAATATGGAAGTCGGCAGCATCGTCGGTGCACGGGTTGGCGGACCGATAGTTGTTTATGCGCCGAATGCGACCGAGTTGACCGGCGACGCGAACAAGATCGCGACCGGAACTATCACTTCGGCAAATGCCTTCATCTCGATGGCTGAGATCGAAATGACCGATGCAAAAGCGGGCGACATTCCGGCCCGTGCAAAGGTTGTCCTCCTCGCTCCGAGTTTCAGCGACGCAAAGCGAAAGGTTGCGGTCGATATCGACGGCGGCAATGATGCGGGAACGGCCAATATGCGCAAGCTGATCGCCGATCTGCAAAAGAGCGCCTACTTCGCACCGGTGGAGAAAAACGGCATTCTTGCTTCGACCGAAAGAACTGCCGCACGTTCGGCGGTTGCTGCCATCGATTGGGAAATAGCCATCGCACGCGGACGTTACGACGCATTCAAGGTCGGGCGTTCGGCGGCTGCGTCCGACGGCTCATCCGCAAAAAGCGACACTCCGGCTGACAGCGAGATCGGCTATTTCATCGTCGATACCGGCGGCCTTCCGCTTTACGATCTGTGGATCAAAGCTAACGATCCGGGTGCTGCCGACCGTCTCCGTTCCGCTCTCGAAGCTCACATAAAAGCACAGAATGTCCGCAGCCTGAAGAATGAAGCCTCGAAATTGAACGGCAAAGTAACGGCTCGAATAATTCCTTACAAAAACTTTGCTCGAAACAATGGCGACGACTGCGCGGATACGCCGTTCTCCGCCGACGAACTCGCGTCGATGACAAGCGAGACGCCGAACATCACGCGAAACCAGGCATTCTCCGTCGAGATCACAAACAGGGCGGAAAAACCGCTTTGGTTTTATATATATTCGGTCGATGCGGTGGGCCGCGTTGATCTGACGTATCCGATGTCGTCGGGTGCGCATGAGAGCATCGGACGAAATGCGGTGTGGTCCGTCAACGGCGGAAACCGCTGCACGCTTTATCACTTCACGCCCGAATCGCCGACCGGATTCGAGATGATAAAGATCATCGTTTCCGAAAATCAATTCGCGGCAGAGTTGCTTACCTCGTCGGGCGTGCGAAGCGGAGCGGGTTCGGATTCTTTGCTCGGGCAAATGTTGATGCAGGCCCGCGACAACACGCGGGCAACTCTCGGCGGAGGCGGCTCAGTCGGCGATTGGGCGACGATCGACCTAACATACAATGTTGTTCCCTGAATTTTTTTTCGTGGATTCGTGCCCGGTCGGTTCAGTATAATGATCATTCAAGAGAATGATAGGCCAAACGGTACAGGAAGCGATCGATCTGATGAACAGCGGTTCAAACGTCAAGGCGATGGAGCCGACGGCTGCCGCAATTGATCTTACCGTCCGTCGCGTTACCGGTGCTGACGCATTTTCCGCCCTGAACTGCGAACGCTTTATCCGGGGCAATTGGGACCTTATCGCCTTTATGGGAATGTCCAGGGCACTTCCGCTCGCTATGGATTTCCCGTTCAGCTCAAACGAATAATGCCATCGTTCAATGTCCATCATGGAGCCCAGGAGATCGTGTCGCTTGCAGTGACCGAGACCCTGAAGCGTGGCCTGATGCCGGATCAGTTCGCCTTCAATTCCACTGGTATTTTTGAGATCACGGACAAGAAATTATTATTTCCGAACGGACTTATCTGCGGACTGCTCGGCAGTGTGATCTTTAATCCCGCGAATAAGGACGAAACGATTGGCGACCGATACTGGATAAGTATTTCCGATTTCAAGATGTTCGTCAGTGAACTATTTGGGCGCGACGATCTTGCCGCGCGGATAATGAAGTTCTACAAAGAGTGAGTTTTGTAATGAAGATTGGTGGAGACGAGGGGGATCGAACCCCTGACCTCTGCAATGCCATTGCAGCGCTCTCCCAGCTGAGCTACGTCCCCTTATCTTTCAGCGTCGCATGGACAATGAAGGGAACTTAGATTTTACTAAATTACCTTTCGTCGTCAAGGATGAGTCTGTTCCGGATGACGAATCGGGGACGGTGATATCCTTCGATTTTCTCTTTGTGAACTCTGTGATAAATCTCTGCGGCCTTTGTGTTTAGACAATCATTAACACAAAAGGCACAAAGCGGAAGACACAAAGACCACTAAGAAGTCGATAACAACAACCTATGTTACTTGCCTTTGAAGACCGGTTTTCGTTTTTCGAGAAATGCCGCGACGCCTTCGACCTTGTCTTCAGTCGAGAAGCAGATCGCAAATAGATCGACCTCGCGGCGGAGGCCTTCGTCGAGGTTCGAGCGTGACGCGAATTTCACCGCTTCTTTGCAAAGCTGTAATGCGATCGGTGCCTTTTCGGCGATCTTCGAAGCAAGTTCCATCGTTCTTGCTTCCAGTTCACCGGCATCGTAAATGTGATTAACAAGTCCGAATTTATAGGCAGTTTCGGCGTCGATCATATCGCCGGTCAGCATCATTTCCATCGAACGGCCCTCGCCGATCAGACGAGTCAGCCGCTGTGTTCCGCCGCCGCCGGGCATGATTCCGAGGTTGATCTCCGGCTGAGAAAATTTAGCATTCGGCGAACATACACGCAGGTCACACGCAAGCGCAAGCTCATTTCCGCCGCCGAGGCAAAATCCGTTTACCATGGCGATCACCGGTTTTGGAAATCCGTCGATAGTGTTGAAAAGCGTGCGTTCCTGAAATGTTGACCGCTGCGTCACGGGCGTCTTGCCTTCGAATTCGCTGATGTCCGCACCGGCGATAAACGACCTTTCGCCCGAACCTGTTATCACCACAACGCGAACATCATCGTTCACACGAAGCTCATCCAGTGCGGCAACGCCGTCAATATGCACCTGCGAATTCAGCGCGTTCAACTTGTCGGGCCGGTTGATGGTAATAACCGCAACACGCTCGCGGATATCGACATTGATCGTTTCAAATTCACCCATAAAATACTCAGTGGATAGCGGACGGTTTTGCATTCCACTATCCACTATCAATTATCAACTATTAATTATTCTTCCACGCCTTCGGCGATGTTGTCGTCGGCGACCCACGCGACAAAAAGGCGCATCCAGTTATCTTTTTGCTCGACTATCGAAACGCCGACGCGCGTCGTGCCGTAGCTTGCCGCGGAGATCCTGATGACCTTCGCCTTCACCTCGACCGGAACGCCGTCGGGCCGGTGCGAACGGATATACAGATTCTCGCCGTTCTCGATCTGCTGATTAAGCTGGAACATAGCACCGAGCGTCGAAATGTCGTCGGTTTCCGTCGGTTCGCTCCACGTCGCGCCGTCGTCCGTCCGTCCGGAAACGACGATAGGGAGCCGCAACGCCATTCTTAGCGCAAAACGCTTCTCTTCAAAACTTTGCTGTGTCAGCATTCTTCCAGTATTTGGTTCTCGAATTGAACGACAACATATTATCACGTCCGGCCTTCATACTTCTACCGTCTCGTGTCAGTGTCAGTAGCCCGCACGCAGTAAGGGCTTGATGCCTATCTCTCAAAAGCCCCCGTCCGCTCTTATAACTAACGGCGAAAAAATAGGCACGAACAAGGATTATTTCTTGCTCGTGCCTTTCGTGTTTCTTTGACTGGAGCTTGCTTACTGCCTACTGCTTACTTCTCCTCGCTATCTCACGCACGCATTCGGCGTTGGGATATGCGGGCTTTGGGCCAATGATTTGCGCCGCGTTGCGCCGGGTGCGCAAGGCGCTCCGGTGGCGCACAAAAAAGGCCCCGAGGGTTCGGAGCCTTTTTAGTTTGCCTGGGAAAATGCCGTTTTACTTCGGGCCGCCGGCGAGTTTGCCGATGAGCGAGAAGAGCGGCAGATACATCGAAATGACGATCGATCCGATCGTTATACCGAGAAATGCGATCAGTACGGGTTCGATCATTGCCAGCAGGTCGGCGATTGCTGTATCGACTTCTTCTTCGTAGAAATCAGCGATCTTTCCGAGCATGGCATCGAGCGCACCGGTTTGTTCACCGACGCCGATCATTTGGCCTACCATGTGCGGAAAGACGTTGGTCGCCTTGAGCGGTTCGACAAAATTTTCACCGCGTTCGACGCCCGCACGAACCTTCAGGATAGCGTCTTCGATAACGACGTTTCCGGCCGTCTTCGACGTGATATCAAGCGACTGCAGGATCGGCACACCGGACGAGAGCAGCGTCGAAAGGATACGCGAAAATCGTGCGACCGCTACTTTTCTCAAGATGCTTCCAAAGATCGGAAGCTTGAGCAAAAGGCTGTCGATGACCCATTTCCCTTTCGGGGTCTTGTAGTAAAACTTCACGGCGACCGAAGTTGCGATGATCGCGATAAGAAGTGAAAGGCCGCCCCATCCGGCAAGGAAGCCGCTTATGCCCATGACGATTCGAGTCGGAAGCGGAAGCAATTCACCCGGACCGAGCAAACCGATAAAGATCTGTTCGAACTGCGGGATAACGACGACCATGATAACGGCGATAGCACCGATAGCCACCAAAATAACGGCTGCCGGATAGATCGACGCCGAAACGATGCTGCGTTTCAACTTTACGACCTTTTCGATCAGGGTCGCGAGACGCTGGAGGATAAGATCGAGTACACCGCCCGTTTCACCGGCTTCGACCATGTGTGTAAAGAGCGGATCGAACACTTTTGGGTGGCGTTCAAGTGCGGCATAGAGCGTTGCACCTTCTTCTACGTTCTGCCTGACCTGCCGCAGAACGTCCTTAAAGAACGCATTCTGCTGCTGCTCGGCGAGAATATCGAGACACTGAACGAGCGGAAGACCGGCGTCGATCATAACGGAGAACTGTCGTGTGAAAACGGCAAGCTCCTTTGCTCCGACCTTTTTACGACGCCCAAGTTTTGGTATCGAGACAACGCGGCCCTTTTCCTGAGCTTGCGTCAGAATGATCTGTTCACGCCTGAGCAGCGCACGCAGTTCGTCCTGGCTTGCGGCCTCGCGTTCGCCATCGACCATCTCATTTAGCCGGTTTCGTCCTTTGAATGCGTATGTTGGCATTTGTGTTCTATGCTCCTCTAACTCTCTGAGTCTTTTCTATTTGCCCCTAATAGCCACCTCGCTTCGGGATGCCCTTGCGGGGACCCCGGTTCGTGCGGGCTTCTGCATTGTTCTATCGTGCGGGCGGCCTTTGTCCGACAGGACGTCCCTGTGCATACGGGCTTCCGTTGCTTGTCGGCATTGGTGGTTTGCCGCCGCCGGTAAATGAGGTGTTCAGGCCCGAACCGCGGTCGATCAACTCCTTTAGTTCATCCGCATTCGACGAACGCTGCATCGCAACCTCAAGCGAAATGTTCCGTTTATGAACGTGCGTAGCGAGTGCCTGATTGAACGTCTGCATTCCAAATTTGTCCTGACCGGTCTGCATCATCGAATAGATCTGGTGGATCTTGTCTTCGCGGATCAGGTTGCGGATAGCGGCATTCGGAATAAGAATTTCGAGTGCCATCACACGCCCGTCGCCCGTTGTTTTCGGCAGCAGGGATTGACACATAATGCCTTCGAGTACAAGCGAAAGCTGCGTGCGTACCTGTGCCTGTTGTGCCGACGGAAAGACGTCGATGATACGGTTGATGGTCGAATAGGCCGAGTTCGTATGCAGTGTTGCAAACGTCAAATGGCCGGTTTCAGCGATTCGGAGTGCCATCTCGATAGTTTCGAGATCGCGCATTTCGCCGACGAGTACGATGTCGGGATCCTGACGAAGGGCCGTCCGTAGCGCAGAGCCGAACGAGTGTGTGTCCGCCGCCACTTCGCGCTGATTGACGACGCAGTTCTTATGATTGTGAAGAAATTCTATCGGGTCTTCGATCGTAAGAATATGGTCGTGCCGGTCGATGTTGATCTTGTCGATCATCGAAGCCAGCGTCGTCGATTTACCCGAACCGGTCGGGCCGGTCACGAGAACTAGGCCTCGCGGCTTTTTACAAAGATCGGAAACGACCGGCGGTAAACCCAACGCATCAAAGGTCTTTATCTCGTACGGGATCGCACGAAAAACCGCACCGACTGCACCCTTTTGATTAAAAAGATTTGCACGAAAACGCGACATTCCTTTTAACCCGAAAGAGAAATCGAGCTCAAGGTTTTCTTCAAAGCGATGTTTCTGCGCATCGGTCAAAACCGAATACGCAAGCCGCTTGGTTTCCGCCGGTGTCATCGCCGGATAGCCGTCGAGCTTCGACAGTTGGCCGTGAACGCGGATCTGCGGCGGCGAGTTCGTGGTTAAGTGAAGGTCGGAACCGCTTGCATCCGTCATCTTTCTAAGAAGATCGGGAAGCGTGACCTGTGAGGCTGCATTGTCTAACTGTTCGATGCTCATAAAAACTTTGGGGAACGAAGGGCCGATCGCGAGAGGAGCGAAAGGCCCTTCGAAATTTAAGGTAGGACTATTCTTTGATCGATGCCTGCTGAGTCGTGCGGGGACGACCGGCAAGCGAATTGATCACTTTTTCTGATTCTTCCGCGAGTCGTTCTGCGGAATCTGACGAAGCATTGGTCGCAACACTGTAGATGCGTCCATCAGCTTCTGCGAAGTAGAACATCCGTGCGTTGACGCGGCCGGACGCAGACTGCGATTGAGCCACGACGACGTAAACCGAACGTCCGCCCACTTCCTTCTGGTAATCGTTAACAACCCAACCGTTTTCTTTGATCATTCGGTTGATGACCTCGCGACGCAGCGATGTCGTCGGTACCCCGGCAAGTGAGGCGTTCCTTTCCCTGACGACGGTTTCGCCCATCGCCGGGCCGACCACCGAGATCGACGCGGAGCCGACCTCTACGCCGCTTGCGTTGTCTATACGGAACTGCAATTCGCCGTTCGACGATTTGCCGGTTTTCCATCCGTTCGGTGCCCTTTGGCCCGACGGCAGAACTGCGTCGGCCTGCGTCGCTGCCGAAACCGGTTTCGTTACGGTTTTTGCAACATTCGGCGTGTTCGCGCTCTTTCGCGTCTTGGCCAGCCGAAGCTGTTTAAGCCGCAGAGTCCGGCGGCGTTGAGCCGACCATTTCTTGCGCCGCTCCTGTGCGCGGTAAAGCTGCCACCAGCGTTTTGAGTATTTTTTTACTCCGGTCCAGCCGCGCTTTTGCTTTTTCTTGTAGCGCTTTGTTTTCGGTCCGGCTTCGGCGTATTCCGTTGCGAGCGGAATGATTGTGCCCATGCCGACGATAAGTGCCAACGATAATGCGATTGATCTAAATAGCATATTTCCTCCCAAACTTACGCCACTGTCTCCTTCATGACCTCTTCTATCGTAGTTATCCCTTCTCTCAATTTGCACAAACCGGAACCGCGCAGCGTGATCATTCCAAGCTCTATCGCCTTGCGTCGCAATTCGATAGCACTGGCGCCGATTATTATCAGCTCACGCAGCGGGTCGGTAACTTCCATAACTTCATACAGGCCGACTCGGCCTTTATACCCGGTGTTCAGACATACGTCGCATCCGCGGCCTTTGTAAAACTTCAGCGTCTTAGCTTCTTCCGCGCTGAAGCCCATCTCAACCAAGCCTTCGGTAGGGACGTGCGTTTCTTCCTTACACTCACTGCATATGCGGCGGATGAGACGCTGTGCCTGAATAAGATTGATACTCGTCGCCACCAGGAACGGCTCGATACCCATGTTCACAAGTCGCGAAATGGTTGACGGAGCGTCGTTCGTATGCAGTGTCGAAAGCACCAAATGGCCCGTCAACGCGGCCTTGATCGCGATCTCTGCCGTTTCGAAGTCTCGAATTTCGCCGACGAGGATGATGTTCGGATCCTGTCGCAGGAATGAGCGGAGCGATGCGGCAAAGTTCAGACCGATCTGTTCCTTCATCTGCACCTGATTGATGCCCTGTAGATTGAACTCGACGGGATCTTCGGCCGTCATGATGTTCGTTTCCGGCTGATTCAAAGTTTGAAGCGCCGAATAAAGCGTGTTCGTTTTACCCGAACCGGTCGGGCCGGTTACGAGCACCATTCCGTACGGATTGGCGATAGCCCGCTTGAATTTCTCAAGACTCTCTTCTTCGAAGCCCAACTTCGTCATGTCGAGCATCAGCTTGTCTTTATCCAAGAGTCGAAGCACGACCTTTTCACCGAAAAGCGTAGGCAGAGTCGAAACACGAAAGTCGAGTTCGCGCGAACGGTCATCGACCTTAACCTTGATCTTGATACGTCCGTCCTGCGGCAGACGCTTTTCCGCAATGTCGAGCTTCGCCATGATCTTCAGACGCGAGATCAGCGGATCACGAAGCTTCATCGGCGGATGCATAACGTCGTACAGCACGCCGTCGATACGGAAGCGAACGCGGAAATCTTTTTCGTAGGGCTCGACGTGAATATCGGAAGCTCCGCGACGCAAGCTGTCAACCATCAAAACATTGACGAGCCGCACGACCGGAGCGTCTTCGCTCTGCCGCGTAAGCGTATTGAGATCGATCTCTTCGTTATCCTCGAGCAGCTCAAATTCTTCGCCATCGCTGGCAGCAAAATCGAGATAGTCAAGGTTTACGTCGATGTCTGAATCAGACAGCTTTTCGTCGATCTTTATCTTATTTCCGCCATTTCCGTTGTTTGCGTTGCGGGCACTTCTACGGCCTGAACCGTTTCGTCCGCTTCCCTTCTCCGTCGGGAATGCGAACGCCGCTTCAAAGATGTCGATCTGCGTCGAACCGCTGTAATACTTGCCGATCGCCATCTGTATCGACGCTTCGGATGCGATCACCGGCTCGACGTTAAGCTCCGTCATGAACTTAATGTCGTCCATGGCAAAGACATTCGTCGGGTCGGCCATTGCCAGCGTCAGCGTTGCACCGACGCGCGAAATGGGAAGCACCGTGTATTTCAACGCGACTTCCTGTGAGATCAGTTTGATGGTGACGGGTTCGATGTGAAAGAGGTCGAGGTTGATGGAGGGAACGCCGTATTGACGCGAAAGAACTGCGGTGATGACGTCGTCTGAGATGACACCGAGCTTGACGAGATTCGAACCCAAACGTCCGCCGTTTACGCGCTGATAGTCCAGGGCCTCGCGCAACTGCTGCGGACTGATGAGGTTTTCGCGGACAAGAATTTCCCCAAGTTTAGCTGACATTATTCTTCTTGTGAGGATCCCGTAGATCGGACAATAGCGAGCGGCGGGTCGGGAAGTAAAAACCTTTGTTTTAAGAAAGTAAGAGGTGTAACTAACAACAACGCTAAACATTGTTGACACTTAATAATAGATATTTACTCGAAGCGTGTCAATAACTCTTTTTTTGACCGATATGGCAGATCGGATGAAGTTCTTTTTCGGTCAGAATGACTGACTGGAGCCGTAAGAATCCTTGCTTGCGATCGTCAGAACCGGCAAAAAAAAGGCAGCCCAAATGGACCGCCTTTAATTGAGTCACGACCAATGCCTATTCCAGTTGCCCGACAAAATCGAGGTTACTTATATCCTCAAAAATGAAAACCGTTTGCGGCGTGAACGAATATGGTTTCTTCGAAACGGTTACCGTGTACGTTTGATCAATTGCAATAGTCCCAAAGGTGTAATAACCAAACGAACTTGTCAGGACTTGAGCGACGAGCGCACCGTTCGCATCCGTTATGGTCACCCTTGATTGCCCCAGTCCCTGTCCGTTCGGGTTCGTGAGGCGACCGGTTACGGCCGCACTGGCGTCCAATGCTGTAAAATCAACGGTTTCGTTGTTGGCAATATACGGAACAGTTTTGCTTGGAGGCGTAAAGGCGAATCCGTATTTAGAAGGCAGAACATTATATATGCCACCTGATGCGACCGAGATTGAATAATTACCGCTTCCGTCGGTAAGCACACTGCCTTGTTGAGTTCCGTCGTAGCCGACCGACACGCCGCTAACAGGGGCAGCGTTAATGTCGGTAACCGTTCCGGAAATCGTGAAGGTTTGGGCCGCATCGAAAATTGCCGTTGACGCAGCACCCTTATTGTTAAGAATGTTTGGGTCAAGGACCGCAGCATCGTATGCCTCGGCATAATTGTCCAGCCGACCTATTAGGGTCGGCGTGACCCTGATCGTTACCGTTGCGCTTCCTTGGCTAAGAATCGTCCCCAGATTGCAGTTAATATTCGTTGTTCCCGTGCAGCTTCCCTGACTTGGAGTCGCTGAAACCAATACAACATTAGCCGGAAGCTGATTTGTATATGCCACGCTGCTTGCAATACTTCCACCGTCATTACGAATCGTTGCGATGTAATCGAAGGGTGTGTTGACTTGAACCGGATCGGCGGATTCATCAATTATCACAGAAACATCAGCCAGTGAATTAGTTAGTGGGTCGCAAGCATCACCGATTCCGTTACTATTACTGTCAGACTGATTTGTATTTGGAGCAATGAGGCAATTATCTTCAAAATTCGTAACACTGTCATTGTCGATATCAATGTTGCCAAGTCCAAGATTGAGAGCTTCAATCAGATCAAGGTCTTCTCCGTCAAGTAATGCGGTCCTTTGATTTCCGTCCGAAAAATTAATTGATTCAAAATGGTTATACCGCAAATTGTTCCAATCATCTGAGCCTTCAAGCGTCTGGGTTGGGGCGGGTGTAGGACAGACTCCGTTAGCATTTCGTTGAAGATTTACGTCGGCGTTTATGGCCCCAGTTTCGGCGTTGGTTGCATTGAAGTTCCAGTCAATTGGACCATCAGTTGCGCTAATTAATTTGTTGCAATTGTTTTGCGAATGAATAGTTCGTTCCCCGGATGGCCCGTTAATTCCGGCAATCTCCAGAAGACTGGCCTCATTTAGAGTTAGCAAGGCTGGTCCCGTTGAATAATCCAACCTACGATTGCTCAATGCGGGACGATTAGGAGAAACCCCAGGCAAGTTAATTGCGGATGTTCCAATACCCTCCCATTGTCTTGAATGATTCATGATGCTCAAATAATTTGGCTTATGATTAATGGGATCTTTGCCTCCATGAAGAATGCCCAACGTATGGCCTAATTCATGCATGAACGTGCCGGCCTGGTAATCCGCAAAGATACGGTCAAAAGTGAATAGAGGTGACGGAGCCGGATTCGTGGAATTATAAGGTGCGACTAATGCGTGGGCGGCATCTTCATAATCATTGCCCGTCGGATTAATTGGCGGGTTGACAGGTTCTCTGACAGCAAGACTAACAATAAAGTCGTTTCCTCCTATCTCAGCAAGTCCACTAACGAAATTAGTTGGATTCCCGGGTAACGACACCCTATGTACGAAAATACTATACCGAAAAACTAATCGCTTCGCGCCCAATACATTCAGACAAGTCCCAGCATTTCCTCTCTCTGTCATCGTGCCAAAATAACCGTGGTTCGTACCGTTACCGCAGGGTAGTCCGGGCGTCGCTCCATTGCTTCCAAATTTCAAATCATCAAAATCATCCATTGCACCATTTGGACGTGTCTGATACAAAAACTGTAAAGCAAATACTTCAGGTACAGCTTCACCCATGAAAGTATGCAGCGTTGCGCCCATGCTTCCATTAACGTTTCGCACGGGATTGGAGCTAAAAGCAGTTCGTACTTGTAGAATTGGATCGACGGTTAAATTGGCTGAGTTGTCGGGACGCCTTCCGGGTTGATGAGTATGTGGATTTGCGCCCGTAGTTTCCTGCATATAATCCATCTCCACATAAATATCTTTTCGGTTAGGATTGGCTGCCAAGTTCGAAGCATCTCCCGGCATGATCGTATTCAGTGCCAAATCTATTGTTCCGTCCTGATTAAAATCAATCCCCGACGTCTCCCAGTGATCAGGCAAACCATCTTCATCGGAATCGATGTGTGTGCCACGAACAAGAATGCTGCCACCGGTTTGCGTTGTTGCCTGAAAAACCACGCGGTGATCGGGACGACGCTGAATACGCTCTGCACCCGTTGCATCGGTGGCGGCAAGTGCAATTGGATCATAAATATTGACGGCAGTTATTTGATTTCCCGTTCCGATTAAATCGCCGACTTGGACTACGGACATTGGCCGAGATGGCTTTTCGCGAAGATTGGAACCGTCACGCTTAACGTCGACCTTAACTGTCCACAATCCAAGCTGATCCGAAAATACTGAGGAGCCGAGCTTGCCGCATTGGGCGTTCCAATAAACGAGACTACGAAAGCGTCCCCCTCGATAGTGCCTAACGGAGCCAAATCCTGACGAACAACTCCTATACGAGCATTCGGATTAAAGGAAGCAAATTGTAATGGATTTCCTACAGCGTCGAGGCCAAGCTCACCGTCAATGCATCGTGGTTGGGATGCGGGAGGCGGTGTCGGCGGCAGCGTTTGTTCCGGTAGGTCACAAATGCCGTCAAGATTGCCGGTACCCGCAAAGAAGTTCTCAACTTGCCTTCTGGCGATTCGCACAGTACGTCGGACACCTACGCCAATTTCGTAATTTGCGAATATGCCTGGTCCTGCCGTGGTTTGAAGAGTTTGGTTGTAATTCGGATTTGGTGGGTTCGTCCCCGGATCGGCATTAAGGACCCCGTAAAAAACTATGACCGCACCGTCATCACTAATGCCCGGTGACTGGCCCAAAGCGGAAAAAGTCGTGGGACTAACCGTGGCAATATCGGTGGCCGTGGTCAGTGTGTGGTTATATAAGCGAATTGGCGATGTAGCCAAATTACCGGCTCTAACAACGACATTTCCGTTGTCCGCAATCATAGGATTAAATGAAGCAGACCCAGGTATGTTCTGACGATTATAGGTCGGCTGAATTCCAGTACCAACTGCTGAACATTTTGCAGACTATCTACGGCAAAAACCGGTTGTCCATTATTATTTAGCGAGATGCCGGGGTGAATAGTATTGAAATCAGCGAAAGGATTGTCAATACCAGCCTCGCCGATTATTAATTGTAGAGCTGGTTGTTGTATCTAATCTTAAAAGACTCTGAAACGGAATGTCCTCTTCAGGAAGAATTCGCAAAGCCAAAAAGCCGCTATTGTTTATCTGAACTGTACTTTCGAACATACCGGTAAATTCTGTGACGTTACGAACAGGCACAATACCGTTTGCAATCCACACGCCCTCAAACGCGGAAAAAGCAACAAGACCATTGTCGTTTATAGACGCTCCGGGAAATATGTTGGCGATCCCTAATGAAGTATTTGTTGCCAACACATCAAGTTTGTAAAACTTTCCCGAAATTGTTGTGACCGCAGTTTGCGCCTGGGTTTTCTGAAAATAGACAAGTCCGGCAAGAATAAAACAAACAAGACTCACGATCGTAATGAGAGCAAATTTCGATTTTTTCATGGTTTCCGTATGTTTAGAAGGCACACTACGGCCTGTCAGGAAAACATGACAATAGGCCAGGATTTGCCTTAGATCGGCTGCCGTATTATAACTAGTAAAGACTTTTAGTATACCGATTGACTGCTTTTATTAGACGCTTTCGGCGCCCTTATCTTGATAGGTTTGGTGCAAACTTTTTTTGTCGTCACCGCCGCAGGAAAAGCGTTATCGCAAAGATCATTAATACCATTTTTGTTGACGTCGGTGAACTTTTGATCGGGATTACAAGCCCAAGGGCAATTGTCCTTATCGTCTGGAATCCCGTCGCTGTCTTGATCACAACGTAAATCCACAAAAGATTTTTCAACAATTCTCGGATCACAAGCGTCGCCTTTCCCGTCACCATTTTTATCTTCTTGGTTAGGATTGTATGCTAGTACACGGTTATCTTGTCGGTTACAAATCCCATCGCAATCCGAGTCAATAAGCCCCAATTCTTCAGGACTAGGTTCTCTGTAATCCGGGTCATTTCTTTGCGCCTCTGTTGGGGTAGGCTGGGGAGAACAGGTTTTCTTCGGCGATAAATTTTCTTCAACAGTGGGTTTGCTAGACCGTGGAGGAGTCGGCTGAGTAGTCGCCGTTCGCGAATGAACACTAGCTTCGGAATCCCCAAGAATTAGAAATGAAGAAATTGACAATAATACTAAACCGATAGTGAGAGCGGTAACTGTTTTCATAATACTTTTAGAACGGTTGGACGGAAGAACGCTTGCAAAGAAGCGTATGGTGATTCGCCGTAACTGTCAACCTTTTTCTTTTCTTCTCATTCATGCGGATCGTGAAAATCGTTTCATTCGTGCATATCGCGCCGTTTGGTGTTTCATTTCGCGTTGACCAAAACGATAATTGTCGCGGACGGCGGCGTGAGGTTTTGAGAGGTTGAGTGTTGTCCGTGCAGTTCAAGTTCTTTGACAAGATCGACGGTGAAACACACGAAACACGCTAAGCAAAGATTAGTGACACATTCACTGCCAATGTTTTCAACAACTTAGGTGCGTTTCACTCTGTTTCATCTGAAACAAAAAGTGACCCGCGTTGTGAAACGAAACAAAGCGAAGGCGATAATTATCGCGGACGCGCTTTATACGGGTTCGGTGCGTCAGGTTGCGCCACCTGCGGCGGCTCACTAGGTGGCGCGCTGAAAAGGCCCCGGACGTACAAGTGTCTGGGACCTATGTGACCTATTGGCAATGCGGCACGATTTTACTTCCCTGACGCTTTCTTTGCCTTTGCTTTCGCGGGCGATGATTTTGATCCGGCTCCGCTCTTTTTTTCACCCTTTGCCGCACCGCTCAGCACTCGGGAACCTGCCTCGGCCGCACCTACGATAGCACCGCCGGCTGCCGCCGCTATTACATCTGTGATAGCGTCCGTGGCTTTACCAAGAAGGCCTTTCTTCGCCGGTGCCTTTCGTTTCGGCGCCGTCTTCTTAGCGACAGGTTTCTTAGCAGTCGGTTTCTTAGAAGTCGGTTTCTTTTTCGTCGCTGACTTTTTCGCCGTTGTCTTTGCTTTCGTTGTAGCCATTTTTCTCCCCTTATTTTCTACATCATGCTTGCGCGTGCATTCTTTGCTTTTGCCGCACCGATCGCAGTTTTCACATCTCTCTCTTCTTCCGGCGGCGGCAGAACGGCGGGCATTCCAAGCGAGTCTATCCAAAGTTCACGCGTCCAACCCGTTGTGTGATAAAGATGTTCGTCCTCTTCTTCCTCTACTTCTTCGTGAGCGGCCTTAAGAGCTTTGCCGGTTTCACCTTTTTCCTTTTCCGCAACTTCGCCGATCAGCTCCCAATTGAGATGGTCCTTGGTCTCGGCGAGGACAACACATTCGGCCGCGACCAGTTCTGCGGCTTCCGCATTGCCTTCGGCCTTTGCCATTTCCATCGCCTTTACCAGAGACGAACCGATGTGCCGCACAATTTTTCGGCCAGGCGTTTCGGTCTCAGGATCAAGCTTGAAGGTTTCCAAAAGACCCTTGACGACCTCAACGTGATGCTTCGTCTGATCCAGATATTCTTCCCATTCTTTCTTAAGGTCCGAATTTAGGGCACACGCGACCGCATTCGTGTATATTTCCACTCCGCCCAGTTCGGTTTCATAGGCTTCGTAAAGAAGATTGTTTACTTGTTCCCTTTTCATCTTGTTTCCCCCTTTTTCTTTGTATCAGATTCGTACAACTGTTTGCTTCGTAAACCGTTTATGGCAATCGACGTGCCAACACGTTTGACGGCGGTACCATGATAGAATCTCGGGATATATGGATAAAGTGTTCGGCAAATTCGCGGCAATTGTGTCAAGTTACATCGGCTCGGTCTGGGCGGTGATCATCGTCTTTGCCGCGATATTCATTTCCGGGTGGTATGCCGGGTTTTCTAACGACTGGGCGATCCACACCGGCGGTGCAGCGTCGGTCATTGCATTGCTTTCGGTCATCTTTCTGCAGCGTTCGCAAAACCACAACGACCGAGCGACACACCTTAAGCTCGACGAACTTGTAAAGGCCATCGAAGGCGCACGCAATGAAGTTGCCGAGTCTGAAAAGATAAGTGAGGCTGAACTAAAGTCTTTGGTGAATGAATAAAACTAACTCGTAACTATATTTATGTTTCGCCGTTCCAGTTCGGCGACGAATTTGTCGGGGTCGATGGCTTTCTCCTGCGGGGTTGCTCCGCGCATAAGCACGTCGCCGCAGGCTATCATTTGGGCGATGATCGACGCCGGAAAAGCGGTCGTTCGCATCATAGCGGAAAGGCCGGTGTGCTCGTCCTGCTTATCGACGATATCGTAAATGAGTGTGGACTGCGGAGTGCGGAGTGTGGAGTGGCTGGGCGTGGTGACTTGGGATGTCGCATCGGGTACACTCCCTACCGGTCGTGTTTCTGCCTTTTTGCCGATGAATTCGAGCCGGACGAGCACATAATCAGGGCCGTCAGCCGGAAGATGTTTTTGCAGTAGGTCGCCGAAAAGCTTTCGCGGTTTTACCTTTTGAAAATCGACCACCATCTCGTCGCTTGAACACAGTCCGAGATCGATCATCGTTTTGAATTTCTCGCAGTGACCGGCATAGCGGATCGTTTTGTAATCAAGCTCCTTGATCTTTCCAAGAAATGTATCAGGCAGCGTAGATGTACCGCCGCTTGTCTGAAAGGATTCCAGGGGCGGGAAGTTTTCGAAGGAAAGACTCTCGCACTCGGTCATGGACGGAACCTCAGTTATTTTTCCGTCGCGGATCACGCGTGCCGTTTCTACATATTCATTTATAAGGCCTTCAACTGAAAAAACCAATTGATAATCGAGCGGTGGCTGTGGGTTTTGAGGCAGTCCGCCGACGCGGATGTGCAGTTCGTCGAGCTGATCGAATTGCTTTGCGCCGTGCATTGCCAATATCGAGACCATGCCTGGGGCGAGTCCGCAATCGGGGATGATATTAATATCGGCAGCTTTCGCCTCGGCATCAAGCGCAAGTTGGGCATCGACGACGTAGTTGTTGCCACCGAGGTCACAGAAGTTTGCACCCGTTTCGATCGCGGCTTTCGACAACGATTCGTTGTACCAGTAGTTCACGCAGGAAATGACGGAGGCGTGCCCGCGAAACAGTTCGACGGTCGCGCCATAGTCGGAGGCGTCGATCTGCTTTGCGGTGATGCGCCTCGTTCCGACCTTTGCCGCGACCTCTTCGGCCTTATCCAAATGAAAATCGGCAACGGTGACGGCTTCAACGCCGGGCGAGTTGTGAATAAGATCAAAGGCCGCACCGTAACCCATACGGCCGGCCCCAAGAACCAAAATGCGCATAATGATTTGTTAAAGTTGACAGTTGGCAGAAGGCAGTTCCAAACCGACACGATCTACCTGCTTACCGCAAACTGCTTACTGCTTACTGGAATTTACCATTCGTCGAGTTCGTCCGGTCTCTCGGCAGCGATCGTTTCGCCGGCGAGTTGCCAGACTTTCGATTTCCATGCACGAAGCCCGTCGGTCAAGTTCAATGCGACCTGCGGGTGCGCGGCGTTACGTTCGAGGCGGATGACCTCGGCCTTGACGGAAACTTCGTCTTTCGGATTTTCGGTCACGGTCAACTCGACCTTTGCACCCACCGAGGGCAGATTGCGCGGCAGGTAAACGAGTGTTCCCGCCAGCCCGACATTTTCAGTAAGGCCCTCTTCGATCATTTGTTGACCGCTGTCGTCCTTCCATTTGACGCGGACGGGAAACGAAATAACGTGTCGGGCGGCTTGTCTGCGTTCCTGCATAGGGGAAATGTCTCCTCAAAATGCTGTTAAGAGTTAACCGAAGTTTAGAGAATTCGGCAAGTAACGGCTCAGAAATTTTACCAAAACGTAAAAAAAATGCCATCCGTAAGCGCCTTAAAACACAGCAATTGCATATAGAATAAGGACTTCCGTCATTTTGACCGATAGACAGCCCTTGACCAATAGTGCTAGTATCTTCAAAGTTTCAACCTCGATAGGTTGCGGCAAGGCAGAATCGGTTTGCCGAGAACGTCTTCAATTTTATGCACAATCGAATAGTGGCCAAACCACTATTTTTGCATTTTATGGACGACATAAAAATTAGGAGCTTTGAATAATGAAAAATCTCGTCAGAGGAGGCATTATTCTGTCCATCGTGGGTGTGTTCGTTGCATTTGTTTACGCACAGGCCCGGACGGAAAACGGTCTCAGTTCAGCGAAGAATTCGCAGACTAAATATATCAGCAGTTTTATTGATTCGGAATTTATTATTGATAATGTTTTATTGGAAGACACTGAGGTAGTTCAGACACAGGACGACAAAAAGAAAAAGTTAGTAGAAAAAACGGTATCTTCAAAAGCAGCAGGGGTTAGCAAAGGTAGTTTTACGGCAACGGCATATTGCCTTCGCGGTAAAACGGCAATGGGACACAGCGTACGGCAGGGAATCATTGCAGCCGACCCTCGCGTGCTCCGGCTTGGAAGCAAGATAAATGTAAACGGTGGCGGTTACAGCGGCACCTATCTGGTTTCCGATACGGGCGGCAAGATCAAAGGCAAACGCCTAGACATCTGGATGGCAAGCTGTGCAGAAGCACGACGCTTTGGCCGAAGGAACGTAACGGTTTACTCAGCTAACTAAAGCGTTAATAACAACTCAAGTAAAAGGCCGCGACCGGGAAACCGCCGCGGCTTTTTCGTTTGGGGTTTCTTAGCTGGTTAGTTTTTGAAAGAGGCGTCGAGGAGGTGTTGTCGTCGGGGGAAGTGGAGGATGATGCCGAGGATGCCGAGGGCGAACCAGAGGTAGAAGAATGGATACGCGAAAACGATGATGAGGACCATGCCCATTAGCGAGATCGATTCGCAGAGTGCACAGGCGATGATGAGACCGGTCTGAACGTGCTTGACGTTTTGCTCGGCAACGGACTGCTCAAGCGCTTTTCTTCGCATAAAGAACGAAAGAGCGAAGTTTGAGAACGCCAGGAAAAGGGCTCCGATAACGATGGGCGGATTGGCGCCAAGAAATCCCGCCTCTGCATTCGCTATAGCCTCAGGCCCGACAAACGAAAACGCCACGCCGATCAGCGCAAACTGCGAAAGCAGCAGCACCATCCAAATGATGACGCTTGTGCGATATGTTTGATCGATATTAGGTTTGGTATTCATGATTTATTGCCACAGATAACACAGATAACAGGATCAAACAATGGTCGTGGAGCTGAGAGCCCAATCAAGCCCTTACTGCGTGCGGGCTACTGACACGGGGCTTCTGCATTAGTCCGTCGCCTCCAATTCGTCTTCGAGCCGCTGGCGTTCGTAGAGGTCGGCGTAGTCGCCGTCGAGGGCGAGCAGTTCGTCGTGCGTGCCGCGTTCGATGATGCGGCCTTCGTCGAGGACGCAGATCAGGTCGGCGTCCTGAATGGTTGAAATACGGTGCGAAACGATCAGCGTCGTTCGATCTTGCCGGACGTCTTTTAGATTTTTGAGGATCGTCTCTTCCGTGTATGTATCGACGGCAGAAAGCGAATCGTCGAGGATAAGAATGCGCGGATCGCGCATAACCGCGCGTGCAATAGCCGTCCGCTGCTTCTGCCCGCCCGAAAGCGTAATCCCGCGTTCGCCAACAAGCTGTTCGTATTTGTTCGGGAATTCTCTGATGTCGTCCGCAAGACCGGCAATTTCAGCCGCTTTAGCGACTGAAATCGGAGAAGGGGAGTAGGGGAGAAGAGGAGACGGGGAGACCTTGCTGACAGAACCCGTTTGCACTTGACGAGTCGTCGCCGTTTGAATCTCCCTTTCTCCCCTTCTCCCTTTCTCCCCGTCTTCTTCGGCAACGCCGAAGGCTATGTTCTCGGCGAGCGTGTCGCTGAAAAGAAACGTCTCCTGCGGCACAAAGCCGATGGCGTGCCGAAGCTGTTGGAGCGGGAATCGGCGAACCGGTTTGCCGTCGATTAGAATGCTGTTCTCGGGAGCGTCGAGCAGACGCGGGATCAGATTCATCAGCGTCGATTTGCCGCTGCCCGTTTTACCGACGAACGCAACGGTCTGACCGCGGTCAATCTTGAGGTCTATGTTTTTGAGAACATTCTTTACCACAGAGGGCACGGAGGACACAGAGGAAATATCATTAGATCTCTCTGTGTTCTCTGTGGTTGGATTGCCATATGCAAACGTCAGATCGCGGAATTCGATCTCGCCGCGGATCGGGGTTTGCTCTTGAATATTGTCGTCGTCCTTTATCGTCGGGACAGTTTCTAGAATTGCATTAAAGCGTTTTAGCGACGCGGTGCCGCGTTGGTAGAGGTTGACGACGTAGCCGAGGGCGATCAGGTACCAGATCATCCGCTGCAGATAGAGAATGAAGGAGGTAAAATTGCCCGCCGTTATCTCGCCTCGAACGGCCATCGGGACGCCGACGGCGACGATGATGACGAATCCCAATCCGATAAAAAAGAACAGCAGCGGACGCATTGCCGCGGCGTATTTTACGAGCCGTAAATTCTGTGTTGCGTATTCGCTATTGAGAGTTTCGAACTGCTCGATCTCCGCGTCTTCCTGTGCATATGCTCGCACCACGCGGACGCCGGTCAGATTTTCTTGCGCACGCGCCGTGATGTCGGAAAAGAATTCCTGTATCTTTTCGAATCGTGTGTGAATGCGGTTGCCGAGGAACTTCACCGTCAAGGAGACGAGCGGCATCGGGATAAGCAGCAGCAGCGTTAATTTGACCGAGAGATTCAGCAAGATCGGCAGCACGATGCAGATCGCGAAGATCGCTTGAAAACTATAAAGGATCATTGGCCCGACGATCTGGCGGATGGCGGCAAGATCGTTCGTCGCACGCGCCATCAGGTCGCCGATACGGTTATTGTGAAAGAACGAAAGCGGCTGATGGACCAGTGCGGCGTAAAAATCGTTTCGCATATCATATTCGATATGCCGCGATGCGTTTATCAACAGGCGACGCTGAAGAAACAGAAAAATGCCGCTCATCAGATTCGCACCCAGAATGACAAGCGGATAGTAAATTATCTTTTCACGCGTAACTCCCTGCCCAAGATCATCGACCGCAAGCCCGACAAGATGCGGCACCATCAAGCCGAACGCAAGCGAAACCGCGATCGAAGCAATGCCGCCGATCAAGTGCCAGCGGTACGGGCCAAAATAGAGTGCGAATTTTCTTATCTGCTCCATTTCACTCAGTCTGGGAAGTCGTGGAAGTCTGGGAAGGACGAGCATCCAACAACTTTTCTAGACTTCCTCGACTAATTAGACTTCCCAACTCATTTCGGTCATTCGTAAAAGTTTGGCAAAATGACGTTTAGGAAAACTGAATTTTAGCATATCGAGTTTTCGCGTATGAGTTTGCGTAAAATGCAGACAAAGTTCTTTCTTGGTGGTGCGCTTGTGCTGCCGATAGCGCCATTTTTATATCTACAGGGGCAAGTGGCTCGTTGGAAGGTCGGCGTGCTTCCCGGTGCGGCGGGTGAGACGAACGGTGTTGCCGGCAACGGCGGCGGCGAACCGGCGAAGCTGTTCGTTATCGGCGAATCGACAGTTGCGGGTTTAGGCGCACGAACCCACGATCTTGCATTCACAGGGCAATTTGCAAAGCATCTGAGCGAACGCATTTCGCGTCCGGTGAATTGGCACGTCGTCGGCAAAAACGGCGTTACCGCACGCCGCACCATCGACGAACTGCTGCCCTTGACGCCCGACGAGCGTTTCGATTACATCCTAGTTGGCCTCGGCGGCAACGACGTGATGAAGCTTTCGAGCCCAAAGAAATGGAGGCGTGACATGACGGAGTTGCTCGGCATCTTGCGGAGCAAGAATCCGGACGCGGCGATCTTTCTTTCGAATTGCCCGATGATCATCGCATCGCCAGCGATACCGAATCCGACAAAGCGAATTTTGTGGGAACTTTCGCAGATGCACGACGCGAACATCAAAGAGCTTGCCGCATCGCTCGACCGAGTTTATTACTACCCTCAGCCTGTCGATGTGCCGCTCGAAGGCTTTTTCGCCGACGGGCTTCACCCTTCCGAACAAGGCTACGCCGATTGGTCAGCCGCAATGATGCGCCACTTTGACGAGCATTTCGAATGGCAACCACCCAAGCACAATTAGCCGAACTCTCAGAGGTTTTCGATGCTCATCTCGAATGGCTTGCCGTTCGCGACAATGGCCGAACGCTGCCGTTGCTGCGTTCGGAGATCGAGGTTGAACACTCGAATGGAAAACCGACGCTTGGACTGATCGACGAGAAAGGTTTCTCGGTTTGGCGGGTTGAGAACTTTGCGGTCGAAGAAGTCGAAGTTGTTATCGACCTTATTTCGACCATTAGGAACGAAACGCAAACTATTCGATTCGTTCCGCGGGAATCGGCTGCGGAACTGCGGGCCAACATTGAATACGCACGGCTGCAAAAAGCGAACGAGATCGCCGGTCTTTTTGCTGAAAGTTATCCCGACACAAAGCTCATTCGCATTTCGCTGAATGTTCAAAACGGACGCATCGCGCAGGTCGAAGCAGAAACCAGCGCTCGTGTGCGGATCGCAATTGCGGCAGATGTCACGGCGACATTAACGCATGAGACGCTGCTTGCATCGACAATGAAATGGCTGGACGAACTGCGTGGACGAAAGAAAAATCCGATACGACAGATCGCCATCATGGCCGAGAAGCGGCAGGCACGAAACCTGCAAAAACTGTTGGCGTTGCTCAACAAAGGTACGACTGAAAGCATTTCGATCTTTGAGATCGACCGCAAACCGGCGACGCCGGTCGTGAAAGAACTTCGGCGTCTGCGGATGTCCGATCTGTGGCGGGAGAAGGCGGCGAAATTGCGTCTGCCGGAAACGCTCGAGCCGACGGAAACTGCGGGAAAGATCATCGAGATGTCGCCGGAGAGTATTGATCGGATCGTATCAAAGAATGGCGAGACTCTGCGTTTTCTCGGAATGCCGTTCGCACGCGTTCGCAAAATAATGGGCCGCGAAAAAGCGTGGTTTGGCGTAGGAAAAATTCGCAGGCCTGTTAACGAATCTGCAAAACGAGCGTTTCGCGAGCTACGCGACGAGCTTGCCCTTCATCGCTGTCCTGATCCGCCCAACAAGCGGCACGATTGGTATAGGCTTTCGTCCGAAGCTTGGCTCGAATCGATCCTTCGCCGCAACATCAAACTGCTCGACGCCAACCTGATCCTTTCGCCGATCTACAATCAGTTTCGTTCGTCGAACGATAAGATCGATCTGCTTGCGATTCGCAAAGATGGACGGCTGGTGATCATCGAGATAAAGACATCGCCCGACCGCGACACTATCTTTCAGGCCGCAGACTATTGGCGAAAGATCGAACTACAACGCCGACGCGGTGTTCTAACGGATTTGTTCGGTTCGCAAAACATCGCCGATATGCCGGCCTTGATCTACATCGTCGCACCCGCGCTCAGCTTTCACTACGATTTTGAATATTTCGCCCGGACCCTCAATACCGAGATCGAGCTATGGCGATGGGAACTTCATAAAGATTGGCGCCGTGAGGTCAAGGTGGTTGGTCGGCGAAGGTTTGAGTGAGTTCATTTAAAGAGTCCGCGACAGTCGGATAGAATGTGCCTGAAAGGCACAAATTCAATAGCGTCGGGAGAATCCCGACGAGGCAATTTCAAAAATATGAAGCCCGTCCCTGAAAGGGACAAATGACAAAGACTCAAACACTCTTTAGCAGTTATATCCATATCGTGTTCTCAACGAAGAACCGATTCAACTTCATTACGCCTGACATCGAGGATGAACTTTATGCCTATATCGGCGGCGTTCTTCGCAATTTCAAACGCGTATTGCTTAAGGCAGGCGGCACGGCGAACCAGAAATGCGAGGGTTATATAAGAAGTACGATATGGAATTCGACGAGGAGTTTGTTTGGGGCTGAATTTCGGTGAAACCGAAAAATGTAATAGCGTTGGGAGAAGTTTGACGTCCGGATCGAGAATACGACAGTCGCTCCTATAGCGATGTATTACGGGCGTTCTTTCATTCGTCCCTTTCAGGGACGGAATCTCTTTGTGATCCAGATCGTCGGGTTTCACCCGACGCTATTGAATTTGTCCCTTTCAGGGACACGGATGCGTCCTTCGGGAATTTGACGACTCACGGACGAGTGAATCTATATCCCACACCGCGGACGGTTTTTAGGATCTGCGGATCGTTTGGCGTGTCTTCGAGATATTTGCGAAGGCGGACGATGAAATTGTCTATCGCGCGCGTGTCGGTGTCTTCCTGGAGGCCCCAGACGTCTTCGAGAATGGTTTTGCGTGAGACGGCGGTTCCTTCTTTTTCGACCAGAAAGCGAAGCAGCTTTGCCTCCATAAGCGTAAGGCGGTGGACGCCGCTTTCGTCCGTCAGTTCGAGGTTGTCGAAGTCGATGGTGCGGCCGTTGACAGTGATGATCTCGCTCGTCGAGTTTTCGGTGCGCTTGGCGGACCACACGCTTCGCCGCAAAAGCCCTTTTAGCCGTGCGAAAAAGATCTCGAGGTCGAACGGCTTTGGCAGATAATCGTCGGTGCCTGCTTCAAAGCCGTTTAGCACGTCTTCGGGCCGACCGCGGGCAGTGAGCATCAGGATCGGCGTGTAATTCTCTTTCGAACGAAGCGTAGTCGCGACCTCAAAGCCATCAATGCCGGGCAGCATTACATCCAGAATGATCGCGTCGAAATTTACCGTCATAGTTGCTTCAAGCGCGGCCTCGCCGGTCTCGACGACGGTGACATCGTAGTCTTCGGCTTCGAGATTAAAGGCAAGCCCGTCGGCAATGTGTTTTTCGTCTTCGACGATCAGAATGTGCATTTATATCTTTGGAAGCTGCACCAAGAATGTGCTGCCTTTGCCCTCGCCTTTGCTGTCGGCCTTTACGGTGCCGCCGTGTTTTTCGATTATCGATTTCACGATGAACAGCCCCAGACCCGTGCCTTTTGCGTCACCTTTCGAAGATTCGGCACGATAAAACCGCTTGAAGATCTGCTTCAACTCGCTTGCCGGAATGCCGATTCCTCGATCCTTTATTACTATTGCGATGCGGTTGGTAAATCCCGCCGTTTGAGTTTTCACGGTGATCTTTGGTTCGTCGCCGCTGTATTTCACGGCATTGTCCAAAAGATTAACGAACGCCGTTTGTAATTCATCGCGGTCACCTGAGACCATCAGTGTCTCGCCGCCCGAAACCTGACGGATCGCGGATTCATGGAGATTGTAACGGCTTCGGGTTACGTTGATCGCATCCGTCAGAACGACGTCAATTCCAAGTTCGCTGCGCCGCAGCGCGATGCGTTCGCGGATACTTCCGGCACTCAAAACCTGATCGAACGTCGTCAGCAAACGGTTGCTGTCCGCAAGCATGATGTCGTAAAACTCCTCACGTTTCGTGTCGGTCACGTCGCGCGTTTTTAGCGTTTCCAGATAGAGCTTTATCGACGCGATCGGCGTCTTTAGCTCGTGCGTAACAGAATTCAGAAAAGCGTCGTGCTGCTCGTTCCGGCGGATCTCGCGAACAAGGAAAATTGTGTTGAGAATCAGGCCCGTGATTATTAACGCAAAGAAGATGATACCGACGACCATCAGCAAAACTTCGGTCAGATTAAGCAAGATCCAGCCGACGTTCAGCGCGACCGCCAACCCCGACAGGCAAATGCCGAACACCAGGAAAAATATCGCTGTCTTTCGCCGCCGCATATTTCACTCTTGAATGTAGAACAGTTGCGTCGAAAACTGAATTCCGCGAGCGCCCATTCCGGGAACAATGCGGCTCATATATTTCACCGTTCGACCGGTTCAGCTTTGACGCCCCTGCCCTCGGCCTATCGGCGTTGGGTCAAAAGGCCAGCTATTATCGAATAATAAAACTAGTTTTGCGGTTCGGGGCGAAGTGTTATTATGTATCTGGGCGTGCGAATGCCTCATGATCCGCATCCAACCCTTCCGGTATAAATAAAGTTTTATGGCAGATATAGATGCGTACAAAGATAAATTCAGCGAGAGCGGACAGCGCGTCCTAGAAACCGCGCTTAACGCATCCAAACGGCGTGAACAAAATTACGTCTCGATCGAGCACATACTGCATGCGGTCGCAAGCGAAGAGGAAGAGCTTTTCACCTCAACGATGCGCGATCTTGCGGTTGATCCGCGCTCGGTCAAGCTGCTGATCGAGAAACGGATGGAAAGCGGCCGCCAGCATATCGGTTCGGGCTATAAGATCGCACCCGAAACGACCGAGCTTTTTAAACGCGCGATGGATCGTGCCCGTTCGCAAGGCCGCCGCGTGATAGACGGCAGTGACATCTTTTATGTGCTTTCGAACGACGAACGCAGCATATTGAATGACGTGCTGCAAAATCTCGGCGTTCCGTCAGACGAGGTTGCACAGACCGCACGCACGCGAATTCGCAAGCGAGAAAAAGAAGAAGAACGCACGCGTCAGAAATTTGAGCTGCCATCGTTCCTTCGCCACTTTGGTGTTTCGATGAACAAGCTCGCACGGCAGGACAAGTTTCCGCCGACGATCGGTCGCGAGAAAGAGCTTCTTCAAATGATAGAGATCCTTTCACACCGCGAGCGTTCGAATTCACCAATGCTCGTCGGCGAACCCGGCGTTGGGAAAACGGCGGTTGTCGAGGGACTTGCAAGATTGATCGAATTGGAACCTGAAAAGGTTCCTGCACGGCTCCGCGATTCGCACATTGTCCAGCTTCAGATGGGCGGACTTGTCGCCGGCACGATGCTGCGCGGTATGTTCGAGGAACGCATCAAAGGCATCATCGACGAAGTAAAGGAAAAGGACAACATCATTCTTTTCATCGATGAAGCACACACGATAATCGGTGCAGGTGCGGCGATGGGCACGACGAGTGATGCCGCCAATATGTTCAAATCGTCGCTTGCGCGCGGCGAACTTCGCATTATCGGCGCGACGACGATGACCGAGTACAAAGAGTACATCGGCGAAGACGAAGCGCTTGCACGACGCTTCCGTCTTGTGAAAGTTGACGAACCGACGATCGACGAAACGCGGCTGATCCTGATGGGCGTCAAGCCCCGTCTTGAGAAGAATTATTCCGTCACGATCTCTGACGAGGCCATCAATATGGCTCTCGAGATGTCGCCAAAGTACATTCGCAATCTGCATCTTCCGGACAAGGCGATCGGCTGGCTCGACACGGCTTCGGTCAAGGTCGAGATCGGCGAATTTGCCGAACATACCGTGCTCCCGGAACACGTCATCGACGTTATCTCGCAGGAATCGCGCATTCCGCGTGACATGATCTATCGCGACACGTCCGACAGATTTTCCGTTATGGAAGCCGACCTCGGCAAGCGCGTCATCGGCCAGATCGAAGCGGTTCGCTCGGTCGCGGAAAGGCTGCGGCTTAATAAAGGCCCGCTCAAAGATAATCACTACGCTCCGGACGGCGTGCTGCTTTTCCTCGGGCCGACAGGTGTCGGTAAGACGGAACTCGCAAAGGCGGTAGCCGAATTTATGTTTGGTGACGAAGGCAAGATGATCCGGATCGATATGAGCGAATACGGTGACGGCACCGTCGGCATCGAAAAGCTGATCGGAATGCCGCGCGGTATCGTCGGCAGCGAACGCGGCGGTATCCTGACCGAACAGCTTCGCGATAATCCTTATACGGTTCTTCTGCTCGATGAGGTCGAAAAAGCATCGCCGTACCTGATGAACATCTTTCTTCAGGCGTTCGACGAAGGCTGGATCACCGACGGGCGCGGCAAGAAGGTTTATCTTTCCGACGCGATCGTAATAATGACGTCGAATCTTGGCTCGGAAAATTTCAAGCGTTACGAAAAACCACTCGGGTTCGGGCAGAAGACGCTCGGCGACATTATGCAGATCAAGGGCGAAGCAATGAAGGCCGCCGAAACGCGGTTCACGCCGGAGTTTCGTAACCGCATCGACGAGATCATCGTGTTCTCACCGCTGACGATGGACGAAGTTCGCGAGATCGCGAAGATCTACCTCGGCAAAATGCGGAAGAATATGGAACGGCAAGGCAAGCTGGTTGAAGTAACCGAGTCGGCTCTCGACCTTCTTACCGAGAAAGGCTTTTCGCCCGCATACGGTGCCCGTTTCCTTAAACGCCACATTGATCAAAAAGTAAAACTGCCCATCACCAACAAATGGAAAACCGGAATGCGGTTCCACGTTGACGCGGTCGAAGGCGAGATCGTCGTTACGCCAAACGAAGCGTTCAGCCTGAACTAAACCTTTCAAATACTTACAGCATCAAAGGCTTCGGTGATAACATTCATCGAAGCCTTTTTCTTATGAGAAATCGAATTACTTTAGTCTTTATTGTGATCGCCGCGTTAGCTTTCACTATTGCGGCTCAGACCGCCATTGATCCGTCGCCGCCGAATCCGACGGTGATCGTTGATCGTGCAGTCCAAAATCTTGGCGGGAATGCGTATGCGAAGGTTTATTCGCAGATCGGGCGCGGAAGATTCAGCATTATTAAGGAAAACGTAAACGTTTCGTTTCAGTCGTTCACTGACGTGATCGTTTTTCCGGATAAGGAGCGGACTGAGTTTAAGAACACGGGCATCAAGACGGTGCAGACGAACACCGGTTCGACCGGATGGGTCTTTGACGGCGACCAGGAACTGATAAAGGTGCAGACCGAAAAGCAGATCGCGAACTTTAAAAAGGGAATGCGAACAAGCCTCGATACCCTGCTTCGCGGATATTGGAAAGGCGATGCTGAATTGAGCTACGTCGGCCGCCGTCCCGGAACGCTGGGCAAACGGAACGACGTTGTGAAGCTTACCTACAAAGACGGTTTCGTCGTCGAGTTCGAATTTACTGTCGATGAAGGAATGCCTGTAAAGGCTATTTACAAAGAGACGAATGCGGATGGCGAAACGATCACAGAAGAAGACCGTTATGCACAATTCATCGAAATCGGCGGTGTCAAGGCGCCCTATGTAATCGACCGCTTCACGAACGGACAGCACGCTTCGCGTATAAATTTTGAAACTATCGAATATAACAAATCGATCCCGGATTCGATCTTTACAAAACCGACAGACCCAAAATCGCTGAAGAAGGATTTGAAGTTGTAGTGTGCAAATGAAATAAGGGCACCGAATGTCGATGCCCCTTCGGCAGCCTTTCGTTCCGCGCTGGTTCAATGCCGCCGACTAAATTTACTTTTTCTTAATGCTTTTCGCCCGTAGGCTGTTTATCTGTGATTTGAAGCTTCGGTTTGCAGCAATCAGAGCTTCGACCTGTTTTTGCAGCTTTTCGATCTGGGCTTGTTGCTCCTTTACCGCGTTCACCAGCACAACGCTGATACGGTCGTACTTGACGCCTTCGATCTTTCCTTGATCGGTGGTCGCGAGCAACGGTTCGACCTCGGCAACCTCTTCGGCAATGAAACCGATGTCAGCGGACAGATCCGATTTCCAATTGAACATCACTGGCCGAAGCCGGTTTAGCAGCGAAAGGCCGGCAGCGAACGGCATTATGCTTGTTTTGAAGCGGCGGCTCGAGCTGCACTTTGAAGGCATCCGATATGCGTCATTGGGGCCGACCAAGATCGAACAGATGGGAGTAATGCCGCCCGATGGGAAGATAGAGCCCATGTTCGAATTAAAAAGCACCTCTTGTTGAAATTCGACTTCTTGATCGAAGTTCACTCTATTGGCAAAACCAATCGTGTCGCTGCCTGGAGCCTCGATAGCACCGGCTATTTCAAGTCGGCCGGGAATCGAAACCTTATCAATCGATCGCCCGATAACGACGTTGTTTCCCGACGACACCGTAACACCCGCGCCGATCGCCGTCGCGAAATTTAGATCTGCGCTTCCCAAGTTCGTATTCGCCCCCAAAAGCGTGTTGTTATCGCCGGTTGTATTTGCAACGCCCGAACTTAGGCCAATGAACGTGTTGTTTGTACCGGTCGTGGCGAAACGGCCGGCTTGATATCCGAAAAACGAGTTGCCCGCAGCGGTTGACGCACGTCCTGCTTCGAATCCGAAGTACGAGTTATTGCCGCTCGAAATATTGGAGAGGCCAGATCGGACACCAAAAAATGAATTGCTCGCCCCGTCGGTGTTTCCGCTTCCTGCCGACCTGCCAAAGAACGAATTGTTGTCGCCCGTGGTATTGCTGTCGCCTGAGCCGTATCCGAGGAAGGAATTACTCGTGCCGCTTGTGTTCGCCCTTCCGCTCGAAGAGCCAATGAAAGTGTTTGTTCCGGCCGTCGTGCTCTGTCCCGCTTGGGAACCGAAGAACGAATTGCCACCGGCCGTGACCATACTTTGTCCTGCGCTGTTTCCAAAAAACGTATTGTTGTCGGAAAGATTGCTAGCGCTCGCACCCGCATCAAGGCCGCCGAAAGTGTTCGACGTACCGCTTCCAACACCGAGGATACGCGTCGCGTTCAGGTTGAATTGTGTTGCGGCATTGAAAACGCTCGCATTTCCGACGCCGCTAATGTTGAAATTTGTTCCGGTTTGAACGGTTGTCCGGTTTTGCACATAATTTGAGTTGCCGGCTACCGGCTGGCGCGCATCGGTCATTCGCGGGTCGGTTGTTATTACATATTGATTCGCGGCGACGCCGCCAAGTTGAACTGCATTTGCCGCATTTGCAGCAGTGATCGCATATGGTGAACTATTGATCTGTTGGCGTGGACTAAGAGTCGTGAACTCCGGTAGGCTGCCGTTGAGCCGGACTCGGACCTCGAGGTAACGGTTTGCTCCCGGAAACTGATTTCCGAAATTCAGGGCAACAGTGAATAGGCCGTTTGTCACAGTCACACCATTAATTATTAGCGGCGAACCAGCAGTCTGGCTCCCTCCGGATAAAGCGCTGAACAAAGCGAACTCAAAATCGTAATTCCCGTTCGCCGGCAATCCGCCGGAGGTTAAATGTCCTTGATAGTTGAAGGTCAGCGACTGTGCCGAAGTGACAGTCGACATCCAAACCACAAAAGAAAGTATCAAAATAGCTCGCAATGCATTCATTACATACCTCCGGATCTGTTCAAGTAGCTCCTTAACGATTCGCGGCAAATGAGAAGCTGACCGGTGGTTCCTGATTCACTGAAGTGGATCTCCTCCTGCCCGGCCAGCCACAGGAGTTCACGGGTCGAGATCGAACTCAGACAAATTGCCTCCTGCAGACCGATCCAATTTGAGACTGTCATGCATCCTTCACAGGACATGTGGTGCGGCGTGTTCGAGTTCGCGTGGATAGTAGTTGTCTCGCGAGTCGCGGTCGTGATCCTCGTTCGTTTTTGCCAGCCCAATCGTTTGCCCTCGAAATATCTTGATTTTGGTCAACAACCGTTTTAAGCTCTCTTATACCCAAAAGTCCTTTGGCATTTCTTTGGAATTTCTGTGACGAGTTATGTCCAGCGAGATCAGGCACTTCTACGAATTCGGCGATTTTCGTTTCGACGACGGAAAGCGAATTCTGTGGCGCGACGGCGATGTTGTCTCACTTACTCCGAAGGCTGCTGATCTTCTTTTCGCGTTAATAGAAAGACGCGGGGACGTGCTTGAACGCAGCGAGCTGCTAGATAAGGTCTGGAAAGACACTTTTGTCGAAGAGGGAAATCTTAGTTATACGGTTTCGAACCTTAGAAAAATACTCGGCAAGAACGGGTCAAATGGTTTTATTCAAACGGTTCCACGCCGCGGTTACCGATTTACGGCAGAACTTCGTGACTCGTGGGATGAAGGCGATTCGGACATCGTGATCGAACGCAGCACTTTATCCGAGACCGTTATTGACGAATTCCTAACAACAAATGGACCAAATAAAAGATCGGCTCCAAAACACGCATATTTCACCACAAGCCCCGTTGCCGTTGCTCTTTTAGCGGTCGGAATCGTTTTGATCGCCGCAGTGGCGTGGCAGCTTACGCGGGAATCGAGCGCAAATTCGCCAAGTATTCGCTCTATTGCAGTTCTTCCTTTCAAGACGATCTATTCCGCAAATCAAGAACCGCATCGCGGTCTCGGGATGGCTGATATTCTGATCACCCGTCTTAGCAGTATTCGCGGAGTGACAGTGCGTCCAACGACGGCTGTGACGGCATTTGAAAACATTGATGCGGATGCTCTTGAGATAGGTAACAAGCTCGGTGTTGACGCGGTGGTCGAAGGCACGATCTACGACGTTGCCGACGGTGTAAGGGTAAACGCCCGAATGACGCGCGTCTCGGACGGAACCGCGCTGTGGCAAGGTGTATTCAACAAGCCGCTCCGAGACGTCCTTTCCATCGAGAACGAGATATCGATGGAGTTAGCCAACGCGCTGTCATTAAACTTGAGAGCCGATGCCAAAAAATTCACGGACGATACGGATGCATACCAGCTTTATGTAAAGGGTCGCTATGAATGGAACAAGCGCGATTATCAGGGTTTGGCGAAAGCGCAGCATTATTTTAGAAGCGCGATCCAAAAAGATCCGGACTTTGCGCTTGCCTACGTCGGGCTCGCCGATTCACTCGTATTTTTTGAAGAAACACCCGAGTTGAATTACTCCCTTGCAAAAGCGATCGAGCTTGACCCGAACCTTGGCGAGGCTTACGCCACTCTTGGTTTTGTGCAAACAGTACATCAATGGAAGTGGGCCGAAGCCGAAGCGAATTTTGCGAGATCGATCGAGCTGAATCCGGGATATCCGACCGCCCATCATTGGTATGCAATTCTGTTGGGCATCCAGGGCAGGTACAAAGAGGCGAAGTCTGAGATGCAAAAAGCTCTCGATATCAACCCGGTCTCTTACAATTACCTCGCCGATATGGGCCAGATCTATTATTTCGAACGCGACTACGCGTCGGCTAAGCAGTTCTGTAACAAAGCGTTGGAACTCTACCCCGATTTCTTGTTTGCTAACGAACATCTTGAAAGCATTAGCTGGCAGTTGGGTGATCATGAGACAGCAATAGACGCCCATGTTCGTGCAATAAACACCATTATCCGTACTGCGAACCCCACCTCCTACGCGGAGGCAGTACTTCAAAAGAATTTTGAATTATTCAAATCCCCATATCGTCAGGGCGGTCTAAAAGGCTGGGTAGAGTTTTATCTTGAGCGTTCTAACGACCGCCGAAATCCTAACACCCAATACGGAGCCGCCCGATATTTGTTACTGATCGGTGAAAAGGAAAAGGCGCTTGATAGTTTGGAGATCGCTCTCGAACGAAAACCGTTCATGATGGCATGGGTGAAGGCAGACCCCGCATTCGATTCGATCCGCACCGAACCTCGCTATCAGGAGATACTCAAGAAAATGGGGTTGCGGTAGAAATAACCAAAGGCCGCCATGTGAGAGCGGCCTTTCCGTTAGCGGACAAGCGAGTCCGTGTTCCAACTAAACAAACGCAAAATCAAACTGTCCTTGATGGACGTGCGGGTCGGCGGTGATATCGACGTTGCCGAGGTGGTGTTCGATCTCTTCGAGAACTTCTCGTTCGCCGTTGCGGAACGCTTTCGCGACATCGGGATGGATTCGCAGTGTCGTGTGCCGCACGTCGTCGAGATGTTTTGAAAGGCGTCGAGCTTCGGCCAGGATCTCGTAGCAAACCGTGGTCGCCGATTTGACCCAACCAGAACCTTCACAGTTTTCGCAAGGGCTGCACATCGTGCGTTCGAGCGACTGCTTGACGCGTTTGCGGGTCATAATTATCAGCCCGAAATCGTTGAACGAAAGCACCTTTGTCGGCGATTTATCCGACTGCAATGCTTCCTGCAACGCCTGCGAAACCTTGTGCCGATTGCGGCGGTCTTCCATATCGATCAGGTCGAGCACGATGATTCCGCCCAGGTCGCGAAGGCGGATCTGCCGCGCGATCTCATCGACCGCTTCCATGTTGGTTCGCGTAATCGTGTCCTCAAGCCGGGCGTTTCCCTTGCCGACAAACTTGCCGGTGTTGACGTCGATGGCGACCAAAGCTTCGGTCTGATTGATGACAAGGTAGCCGCCGGATTTCAGCCATACGCGCGGTTTGAGCGCCTTATCGATCTCTTCCTGAACACCGTAGGTTTCCAGGATCGGTTCCTCTCGCGTGTAAAGTTTTACGCGGTTCACCATCTTCGGCTGGATGCGGTTGATGAACTCGACCGTTCGCTGATATTCGTCTTCGCTGTCAACACGGATAGCGGTGAAGTTATCCGAAAGCTGATCGCGAAGCAGACGCTGCACAAGATCGAGATCCTGATGCACCATTGCGGGCGATCTGGTTTTCTCGGATTTCTTTTTGATATCAAGCCAGGTGCGCACAAGGTAACGCGCATCCTGACGCAGGTCTTCTTCCGAGATTCCGATGCCTGCGGTTCGAACGATAAAGCCGCCAGACGGGATCTCTTCGTCCTGGCGAATACGCTGGATCAGCGTTCGAAGCCGACCGCGTTCGCTCGACGATTCGATCTTTCGCGAAACGCCGAGATGTTCGATGGTCGGCATATATACGAGAAATCTGCCCGGCATCGCGATGTGCGACGTAATACGCGCACCCTTCTTGGCGATAGGTTCTTTTGCGATCTGAACAAGAATTTCCTGTCCTTCTTTCAAGAGATCCGAGATCGCCGGTGTTTGCGGCCGGTCGCGTTTGTCGCCGCGTCCGCCCCTGTCGTTTCGGTCGTTGCGTTCATTTCGGCGTGCGCCGTCTTTATTGTCGCGACTGTTTTCGCGCGGGGCATTGTCACGATTCGGCTCACGAGCGTTTTCGCGGTTGCCGTCACGGGCGGCGTTTTCCCGATGAGCGTTATCACGGTTATTTTCGCGAGGAGCATTGTCTCGATTTTCATCGCGACCGCGTCCACGACCTCGTCGCGGTTCGCGTCCGCGATTTCCGTCCGGCTGTTTTTCCTCGGGCTGTTTTTCGTCCGCCGCTACTTCAACGGCTTCAGGTTGTGCTTCGGCTGGAGCAGCTTCGACTTCTTCGACGGCCTCAACTGTTATTTCCTCAGTATTCGCCTCGTCATGTGAATCTTCGGTCTCACCGTCCTCACCACCGTTTTCGATATCGGTTCCGTCGGCTTTCTTGCCGCGGCCGCCTCTGCGACGACCGCGTCCGCCGCGGCGAACTGTCATCTCGGCGACATCGCTTGATTCGCGAACACTCGCTTCGCCGTCTTCGAGAAGACCTTCGCCTTCTTCATCAGTTTTCTTCTTGCGTGAAGACTTAGCTTTCGCTTTCGGTTCAGCTTTCGGCTTGGCGGCACGCGTTGGCTTCTCAGCTTTTGGAGCATCGTCATCCTTCGCCTTTTTCGCGCGGCCTTTCTTAGCGGGCTTTGCGGGTTCTTCGTCCTCGTCGGCGATCCGTTCGAATTGGCTTGACGACGAATCAACCGAATCCAGCAGCGAGCCGACTTCGGCAACGGATGTAGATTCGAGATCGAATTCGATGGCACGCACCTTATCGACTATGGCTTCCTGAACATAGGCGTCTTTGAACATATCGCCTGTATCTTCATCATCGATGATGCGTTCGAAGCCGAAATCGTCGAATTCGATGACCGGTGCTTCGGCGATATTCGCGATCGGCTCAGGGCGCTCTTCGCGATCTTCACGTCCGCGACGTCCGCGACGCGAACGCCCGCGTTTTTCTTCTTTAACAGGGTCGGCGATTGTCTCGACGGCATCCGGCGTTTCCGAGATCTCGCCAAGCGGTTCGGTGATCTCCTGTGCCGAATCCATCTGCTTTTCGCGTTCGATGCGGGCACGGTCAATGCGTTCATTCGCTTCGCGTTTGGCATCTTCGGGCGAGGTTTTCTTGCCCTTTTCCATCACGATGCGCTCGATCTCTTCCTCTTCGTCAAAAAAGTCTGAGACGTAAAGGAAGGCGTCACGTTCGAGGCCGATGGCGACGAATGCAGACTGCATTCCGGGCAGCACGCGTTGAACGCGGCCCTTATAAATATTGCCGGCGATACCGGCGTTTTCTTCGCCGCGCTCGATATAAAATTCGGTAACTTTACCGTTATCGAGAATGGCGATCTTCTTTTCGCGTCCGTTGACGCTGACGATCATTTCTTTTGACATTTGTATTTCCTGTAGATTTCTGCCGTCCGCTCAGACAGAGTTATCTCGCATGAGCGGCCGAAAATAAGTGAGGGTTGTAAGCAGAAAGCTACCTTGCCGGTCGGATGGCCGGTTCAAGCACTGAGTGAAATTGTACTTTGGCGTAGTCGGTCGCGGCGTTTAAGCCGAACCGAAAACTTGTGAGTTGTTTCACGCGGGAATCTTTAAGAACTCCGATGCTCTATGGAGCTTTCTATCGGGGAGCGCAAATCTTTCAAAATCGCGCTCGTACCCTAAATCTGCTTTTTGTGGCCAAAAACCTTTCGGCCAAAATCCTCTTGTAGGTTAGCCAGACCGCCAACGGCCATTCCCGCAAGCCGTGACTAACCACGGCAAGTATATACAATCCAAGCTGTTAGGTAAATACAATTGTACGATTTTTTACGGCAGCGACTGGAGCGGCAAGCATCCCTGCTTGTCTCACTGCAACCTTTCCACCGAATTGGACGCCTAAGCACTCAGAGATTCGCCACAGAGAACACAGAGGACGCAGAGTAAGCTTTTTGGTTTTCTCCGTGTTCTTTGTGCCTCTGTGGTGAATAATAGCCTTATGATCCTTCGACTCGTCATTTTCCTTTCTGTTTTGGCGCTAACGGCATTTTCTCAGGTTCCGCCGATCGAGCCGGGCGTTTCGCAGGAACTCGCCAAATGGCGTGCCGCGCGTTACAGCGATGTGCGTTATAAGCTGAATTTGACGCTTGAGAAGATGTCGCCGGTGTTGAAGGGGACGATCGAGATACGACTACGAGTGGGGGAGACGGGGAGAAAAGGAGATGGGGAGACAAAGGCGGAAACACGACCGGTAGGGAGTGTGCCTCCGATCGTCCTCGACTGGCGGAAGATCAGGGGGCATGAACAGAAGTCGACGATCTCGAATGTTACTATTAATGGCCGCATTGCCCTGTTCGATCGTCCGCAACACGTCAAGGACGGTATCTCGCGATACTATGCCGAGATAGATGAACACCTGGTTTTCTATGACAACGTCGTCGTCCCCGGCGAGAACGTGATCAAGCTGGATTTCACCTCGCCGATACTGACCAGCGGGTCGGCGATCACGCGGTATGTGGATAAGGAGGACGGGTCGGAGTACATCTACTCGCTGTTCGTCCCCTCGGACGCGAGCACGGCGTTTCCGGTGTTTGATCAGCCGGATCTGAAGGCGAGGTTCAGCCTCACCATCAACACTTCTACGGATTGGAAGGCGGTCTCCAACACTTCATCTAAGTTGACTGATATTGCGCTCGCTGGGAAACCATATTCCACTCATGAGTTACCAAGTGATCAAAATGGCCCAGCATCGAAGGCAACCTTTGGATGGCACTTTCCTGAAACCAAACCAATCAGCACCTACGTCTTCGCATTTGCGGCCGGGCCTTTCTCGCAGTTTGAATATCAGTCCGGCGATATGATGAAGAGTGTGGACGAGAGCTATTTCAAGCGTCCACAGGGTCCAGGTGCATTCACCATGAATGTTTTCGTTCGAAAATCTCAAAGTGAAAAGTTCAAGCCTCACGCGGCCGAAGTCTTTCGGCTCAATCGCGAGGCGGTGAAATATTTCGAGCAGTATTTCGATTACAAGTTCCCGTTTCCTAAGTACGATCTGGTTTTGATACCGGAGTTCCCGTTCGGCGGGATGGAGCATGCGGGGGCGACGTTTCTTCGCGAGTCTTCGATCATTTTTCCGCAAGAGCCGACCAAGAACGATCTTGTTTCGCGGGCGACGCTCATTTTTCACGAGGCGGCGCATCAGTGGTTTGGGGACACGGTGACGATGAGCTGGTTTGACGACCTGTGGCTCAAGGAAGGCTTTGCGACATTCACCGCCTACAAGGCGATGGAAAAGATTATGCCGGAGATGAATGCGTGGAAGGTCTTTTACGAACGCATCAAGCAAGGCGCCTACCAGACCGATTCGACCAAGGGCACGACGCCGATCTATCAGGAGATCAAAAACCTCTCCGCCGCAAAATCCGCTTACGGCAACATCGTCTACAACAAAGCCCCTGCGTTTTTGCGCCAGGCTGAGTTCTATCTGGGCGAAGAAAAATTCCAAACCGCCGTGCGGGCGTTTTTGAAGAAGCATGAGTTTGGAAATGCGGGGTGGGAAGATTTGGTGAAGCAGTTTGAAGGAGTTAGCGACAAAAAACTCCAAAAGTGGGCGAAGCAATGGGTTATGATCGAGGGTCTTCCGATCGTTCGAACTACCAAACTAAATGGTGGAAACGGATGTTTTAGTTTTGAGATTAAGCAGTCGACTGTACGAAACGAGGTTGGAAAATGGGAGATGGCATTAAAGCCCCTTATCAGATTTAGTGGTGATAAGATTTGGGACCATCGTTTTGATCTAGGCGAAGGTACATTCGGCGAGGGGATATGTGATGCAATCGTGAATCCGAATCCCCTTTTGTTTATTCCCAACTACCAAGACTACGGCTACGGCATTTTCCTGCTCGATGACAAGAGTCGCGATTATGTTCTGACGAATATCCAGAACGAAAAGGACGCATTCCTGCGTTCGATGATGTGGGGCTCGCTGTGGGACAGCGTCCGCGAGGGCGAGCTTGATCCGAGGGAGTATGTGGAGTTGGTGGTGAAGGTTCTGAGTAAGAGTGACGGCTTCAGCCGTTCCTCTCCCGCACAGGGAACGCCTAAAGGCGTCACTCTTACAGAAGACGAAAGTACCGTCGCATTGCTGCTCGGTCGTATTGGAACGGCGATGAATTATTACCTGTCAGAACCGCCTGCCGTAGCGGGCGGCTTAACTCAGAAGAGCGGGGGCAAGCCCGCCTTCCAGACTGCGACAAGCGGAGTTGACCTGCGCGACCGAGTGGAGAACTTACTGAGTGAGCGGATGCGGCACGCCGAGACGATGGGGCAGCGGATAACCTATTACCGGGCGTTTTTGAATGTGGCGCAGTCGGAGAATGCGCGAAAGATGCTGAGGGAGATGTTGGCTGCAGCGGAATCTACCACCCCGGCCGCAAAGCCGGCCACCCCTCCTATCCAGGAGGGGAGTTTGAAAAGCATACCCCTCAAGACCAAAGACAAATTCGACATCGTCACACGCCTGCTGATCCTGAACGATCCCGAGGCTCCGAAGCTGCTTGCTGATCTGGAAAAGGCAGAAACCAGCGACGATGCAAAGCGGTATGCATATGCGGCGAGAGCGGGAATTCCAACCGCGGAGAACAAGGCGAAATTCTGGAACGATTTCACCAACAACAAAGAGATCAGCGAAAGCTGGATCGAAGCAGCGTTTGGGCCGTGGAATTCAATAAGACACGCCGATCTAACATTGCCGTATCTGCAAAGAGCACTTCAAGAACTTCCGAATCACAAACGCAATCGCAAGATCTTTTTCGTCAACGGCTGGCTCGGAGCCTTCATCGGCGGGCAGCGGAGCGAAGAGGCACTGAATATCGTCAACAAATTCCTAGCGGATAATCCCAATCTCGACAAAGACCTGCGGTTGAAGATTCTTGAGAACCTCGACTTCATCGAACGCGCCGTCAAGATCCGTGGAAAATTTAAGAATTAGCCACAGAGAACAAAGAGATTTTTTGCCCGCGAATAACGCGAATCTTCACGAATAAAAACTCTGAGATTAGGTTTTTGCTTAATTCGTGTTCATTCGCGTTATTCGCGGGCAAATCTTTCGGTTTTCAATCTTGACCAAAAAGTAATGATTTGCGATAATTTAGCCTTGGGTAAACCTATATACCTTTTGCTTGTCTAGCTTATGAAGATCTCGGCACAGGAAGAATACGGGCTGCGGTGCTTAGTGCAGCTCGCGAATTTATCGGCGGGCGACAGTTTGACGCTGCCGCAGATCGCTGAGCTTGAGGGCATCTCGACGGCCAATGCCGGGAAGTTGATGTGGCTGTTGAATAAGGCCGGATTTGTAAACTCGACACGCGGGACAAAGGGCGGCTATTTTTTGGCGCGTCCCGCCGAAGCGATTCATCTGAACGAGATCATAAAGGTCTTGGACGAAGACGTTTTGAACGCGCATTGCGATAGTTTCACCGGTATTAAGGACAAATGCGTTCACACGGGCGATTGCGGCATACGGCCGGTAATCGTTGGCTTGCACGAGATAGTTGAGAACGCACTCTCGCGGATAACGCTGGCTCAGCTAGTCGGAAACGAAGCGTCAGTGGACAGGATGTTCCACGAGATACAGGGAATTCATCGAACGATCAAACCGATAAGCAGTAGGCAGTAGGCGGTACCGACCTTGAACATTGAACTTGGAACGTTGAACTGAAGTATGAGTACAGCAGCAGAATTACTTACAAATCGGGAATACAAATACGGTTTCGTGACGGATATCGAAACGGAGACGATAGCCAAAGGTTTGTCGGAAGACACCGTTCGGCTGATCTCTACGAAAAAGAACGAGCCCGAATGGATGCTCGAGTTTCGCCTGAAAGCATATCGACAATGGCTGAAAATGAAACAGCCGGACAACTGGGCGAACTTCGCTTACCCGAATATCGATTTTCAGAACATCTCGTACTATTCCGCTCCGAAACAGAAGGCGACGAAAGCGAGCCTTGATGAAGTTGATCCGGAATTGCTGCGGACATTCGAAAAGCTCGGTATCCCTATCACCGAACAGAAAATGCTTGCGAACGTCGCGGTTGACGCCGTGTTCGATTCGGTCTCAGTTGCGACCACATATAAGAAAAAGCTTCTCGAAGCGGGCGTGATCTTTTGCTCGTTTACCGAGGCGGTCGAGCTTTATCCTGACCTGATCAAAAAGTATCTAGGCTCGGTCGTGCCTGTTAACGACAATTATTACGCAGCTTTGAACTCGGCGGTTTTCTCGGACGGCTCGTTCGTTTTCATTCCGAAAGGCGTTCGCTGCCCGATGGAATTGTCAACTTATTTCCGTATCAATACGCAGGAAGCGGGGCAGTTCGAACGGACGTTGATCGTCGCCGAAGAAGGCGGCTATGTCGCCTATAACGAAGGCTGCACGGCACCGCAGTTTGATACGAACCAGCTTCATGCGGCGGTGGTTGAGCTGGTTGCTTTGGACGACGCCGAGATCAAATACTCGACGGTGCAGAACTGGTACGCTGGTGACGAGAACGGCAAAGGCGGAATTTATAACTTTGTGACAAAGCGTGGTGCGTGCCGAGGTGTGCGTTCGAAAATTTCGTGGACGCAGGTCGAGACCGGCTCGGCTATCACTTGGAAATATCCGAGCGTGATCTTGCAGGGTGATAATTCGATCGGCGAATTCTACTCCGTTGCTCTGACGAACAACGCGCAGATTGCAGACACCGGTACGAAGATGATCCATCTCGGCAAGAACACGAAATCGACGATCATCTCGAAGGGTATTTCGGCGGGCAAGTCGAACAACAGCTATCGCGGCCTCGTCAAAATAATGCCGAAGGCTTCGGGCGCACGAAATTACACGCAGTGCGATTCGATGCTGATCGGCGGCAAGTCCGAGGCGAACACGTTTCCGTACATCGAGGTGATGAACAACACCGCCAAGGTCGAACACGAAGCGACGACGTCAAAGATCAGCGAGGATCAGCTTTTCTATCTACAGCAGCGCGGCATCTCGCAGGAAGACGCGGTTAGTTTGATCATCAACGGCTTTTGCAAAGAGGTCTTTCGCGAACTGCCGATGGAATATGCGGTCGAAGCGACGAAGCTGTTGGGGTTGAAGCTGGAAGGAAGTGTGGGGTAAAGATGTATTTGAGCGAACCAGACAAACAGAAAATCATTGAGATTTGCAAACGCAATTATATTTCATATTGCGCCGTTTTCGGTTCATTTGCGCGCGGCGAAGCAAATGAGGACAGCGATATTGATCTGTTGGTTAAGTTTTCTAAGCCGGTAGGATACGCGTTTTTCGGGGTCGCGTTGGAACTTGAGGATGCCCTTGGCCGCAAGGTCGATCTTGCGACTGACTCGATGATCGGTCCACACCTTCGACCTTATGTGATGGCGGATCTAGAAGCACTCTATGAAAAAGCGAACGACCGGCTTCGGCTCCGGCATATTCTTGATGCGATTTCGCAAATCGGTGAACATCTAAATGGAATGGAGTTTGAGGAATTTCGAATGGATGAAAAGACTCTCAATGCTGTTCTGTGGCAATTAAGCGTAATTGGCGAGGCGGCTGCAAACATCACTGTGCAAGTAAAAGAGGCAAGTCCGCATGTCCAGTGGCAGTCGGCGACTGCGGCCCGAAATCGATTGGTTCACGGCTACTTTGACGTCGATCCGAATATTATTTGGGACCTCATCGAAAATGATCTGCCTTTTTTAGAACGTCAGGTGGAGAAAATCATCGAGGAGTTGGAAAAAGTTGATGAAACCGATTAAGCCACCAGATCAGCCGCAGCCGAAAGGGCATTATTCGCCGGGCGTTGAGCATAACGGGCTTGTTTATGTCTCGGGGCAGTTGCCGATGTCGCTTGATACGCGCGAGCCGTTTACGGGTTCGATCGAAGAGCAGACGGAGCTTGCTTTGCGGAATGTCGAGGCCGTCTTGCACGCGGCGGACAGCGATCTGCAGCATGTCTTGCAGTTCACGATATATGTTTCGGATATGGAGCTTTGGGGTGCGGTCAACGCGACGTACGCACGCGTGTTGGGCGATCATCGTCCGGCACGAGCGATCGTTCCGGTGAAGGATCTGCATTTTGGAACGAAGATAGAGATACAGGCGATCGCGGCGAAGAAGGATTGAGTGCGGCTGTGCCGCTCTATTTGCGGTGAAGCTTGCTTCACCGGATATGAAGAAAAATAACTTGCGGCTATGCCGCCGCTAAACCCTGAACGCAGTCACGGCGGCACAGCCGCAAACTGATTCTTGAGATGCCGGAAAAGCATAGCTTTTCCGCAAATAAATCGGCAAAGCCGAAGAAATCCGAACGAGTATGAGAACTAAAATTAGTCTTGCGGTCCTACTCATCTTTTTCTTGGTTGGCGTGTTTGAAAGTTCCGGCCAGACGGCGAAACGTGCCATCGAAAGTGCCCATGCGCCGAAGGCGATCGGGCCGTATTCGCAGGCGATCGTTGCGAATGGATTTGTTTTTACCGCAGGTCAGGTCGGGGCTGATCCTAAGACGGGAGCGTTGGTCGAGGGCGGAATTATCGAGCAGACTGAACAGGTCTTAAAGAATATTGAAGCTGTGTTGAAGGCTTCGGGAAGCACTATGAACGACGTTGTAAAGGCGACGGTGTTTCTTGCCGATATGAACGATTTCGCAAAGATGAATGAGGTTTATGCAAAGCGTTTTGCCGCTCCGTTTCCGGCTCGTTCGACGGTTCAGGTGGCTCGTCTGCCGCGTGACGCGCGAATCGAGATCGAAGTTGTGGCTATTGTCAGAACCGGAAGCGGTAGCGACCGGGTAAATGGAAAGTAAATGAACTGGCTCCAATATTACGGCATCGATTGGTTTGCAACGGCCTGCGGTTTGACTGCGGTTGCTCTGCTCGGCAACAAAAACAAGATCGGCTTTTTGGTCTTTATGATGGCGAGCGTTAGCTGGGTCACTTTCGGATTGATCGTCGGCAGCTATGCGATAGTAACCGGCAGCTCGATATTTTTTATCATGCACCTGCGCGGATTTGTGAAGTGGCGGCGTGACGAGATCGAACAGAGATTTTTGGAAACGCAGCAGGTAAGGGTTGCGAAATAAGGTTGATTTGGTGTGGGGGTTAAAGTTACGCCCTACTAACGTGCGGGCTTCTGCAATAGAGATGAAATTACAAATTTTTCAGGTTGATGCATTTACAAGCAAGCCATTTGGCGGCAATCCGGCGGCGGTGGTTCCGCTTGAGGGCTGGCTGCCGGACGAGACGATGCTTGCGATTGCGGGCGAGAATAATCTCGCCGAGACCGCATTCTTTGTTAAGAACGGCGGGCAGTATGACATTCGCTGGTTCACGCCGGCGGTCGAAGTAAATCTTTGCGGACACGCTACGCTCGCGAGCGCGCATGTGATCTTTAACGAATTGAAACTCAAGGATTCGCAGATAAAATTTCACTCGCATCGCAGCGGCGAACTCGGCGTAACGAAGGATCGCGACCGGTTGGTGCTGGATTTTCCCGCGTATCCGATGACAGAGATCGAGCCGATACCGATGCTGGTCGAGGCAGAGGTGCCCCCGATCAAATATTGGGAATCGCAGGGCAACATGCTCTTCCTTTTGCTCGAAGACCAGAAGGCGGTCGAATCATTAGAACCCGATATGCATGATGTTCTAAAACTGCCGTACGACGAAGTGATTATCACCGCGAAGGGCGACGATTGCGATTTCGCGTCGCGTATGTTCGCACCGCGCATCGGCATTCCTGAAGATCCGGTCACAGGCGCTATTCATTGCTCGCTGATCCCGCATTGGGCAAACGAGCTTGGCAAGACGACGCTTTTTGCACGCCAAGTTTCAAAACGCGGCGGTGAGCTGTTCTGCGAACTGAAAGGCGACCGCGTCGCGATCGGCGGAAATGCGACGCTTTTCATGAAAGGTGAGATCTATGTCGAATCCGAAGGCGGAAAAAGTATCGGCGCCTGAGATTCGGTTTGCGACTGCTGAAGACTCTGAGGCGATATCCGATGTGCTGCGCGAAGCTTTCACGCCGCATCGCGAACACTATACCGAAGAGGCGTTCGGTTATGTAACGCCAAAGCCGGATGTCATTCGTCCGCGGTTTGCCGAAGGCCCGATCTGGGTTGCGGAACTCGATGGCGATGTTGTCGGCACAGTTTCGCTGACCACCGAACCGGAAGGCCTTTACATTCGAAGCATGGCGGTGCGACCGAGTTCGCAAGGGTTGGGGATAGGCCACAAATTGCTCGATGCGTTGCACGAACACGTATCGACGAGCGGGAACGAACGGATATTTTTGTACACAACGTACTTTATTCCCGGAGCAAAGGAGTTGTACGAAAAGCACGGCTTCAAAAGGTGCCGCGACACGTCCGCCGAAGAATGGTACGGCACGCCGGGCTTGGAAATGGAGAAGATCCTGATTTGAAAGGAATATTTACCACATCGTTCACATAGAACACATAGGTTAAGAAGATATTCTACGTGACCTTGTGTTCTACGGTGGTAAGAAAAATGTTTATGTTGCTAGAAGTAAAAGACCTGCATGCAGGTATCGAAGGAAAAGAGATCTTGAAGGGCCTGAATTTGCAGGTTCAGAAGGGCGAGGTTCACGCGATCATGGGGCCGAATGGGTCGGGCAAATCGACGTTGTCGAAGGTGCTTGCCGGACATCCGACGTATGAGGTGAACTCAGGGGAGGTGATCTACGACGGAGCGGATCTGCTTGCACTTGAGCCGGACGAACGCGCTCGTGCCGGTGTTTTTATGGCGTTCCAGTATCCCGTTGAAGTGCCCGGCGTTTCCAATTCGCAGTTTTTGCGGCTCGCTTACAACGAGAAGATGAAACATTTGGGCCAAGAGGAACTTGATCCGCTCGAGTTCAACGACTATCTGAAAGAGAAGGCGAAGATCGTCGATATGGACCCGCAGTTTTTTAAGCGTTCGGTCAACGAAGGTTTTTCGGGCGGCGAGAAAAAACGCAACGAGATATTGCAAATGGCGGTGCTCGAACCGAAGCTGGCGATCCTGGACGAAACGGATTCCGGCCTCGATATCGACGCGCTTCGTATTGTCGCCGAGGGGGTGAACAAGCTGCGTTCGAGCGAGAACGCGATCATTTTGGTCACGCATTATCAACGGCTTTTGAACTACATCGAGCCTGATTTTGTACACGTGCTCGCGGACGGAAAAATAGTGAAGGAAGGCGGCAAAGAGCTTGCCGTTGAACTTGAAGAAAAAGGCTACGACTGGGTAAAAGGAGCCGCAGGCTCGCGTTAGTTGTTTGAAATGATAAACGGACAGATCAAAAGCAATGCTCCGATGAGCGCTCTCGCAGCCGGTTTTGCCGTTTTGGCGGCGGCGTTGCTGTATCTGTTTTTATCCAATCGCGGTGCCGATCTAGGAATATTGAAGTCGCAGGTTGAGGTTTTGCCGATACTGCCGATCTTTAGTTCCGCGATCTTCGAAAGTGCCGCCGGTTTGCTCTCAGCATTGCTGATCGGCGTTTCGTGGTTCGGCGTTGGAAGACTGGTCGTCAGCCGGTTGCCGTCCTTTCATCTGGAAAATCCATCGCGTATTTTTGAGATCGCGATAAGAACCGCGGTCGGTGCCGCTATTTGGACGCTTGTCTTTTTCTTTCTCGGATTGGCCGGTGCGTTTACGATACCTGTGGCTGTGATCGCGACCGTAGTTGGCCTCGCTGCCGCTGTTCACAGTTATTCAACCGTTCGAGAAAACGAAAATGGATCAGTCGAGCCTTTTCACAAACTCGATATCGCGCTTCTTACTTTGATCGCAGTTCCCGTCGTTCTGGCTCTTATCACGGCGTTGGCACCGCCGATCGCGAAGGATACGCTGCTCTATCATTTCTCCGTTCCGAAGGCGTTTGTTGCCAACGGCGGCCTTTCGTACATCGAGGGCAACATCGCGAGCTATATGTCGCTCAGCACCGAGATGCATATTGTCTGGGCGATGCTTTTGGGCGGAGTGTGGAGTCCGAGAGTTGGCGAAGCGGCAGCAGGAGCAGTGATCTGGTTATTCCTTCCAATACTGCTAATGGCGGTTTATGGTTGGGCGCGGACGGCAAATCTTAGCCATCGATGGAGTTTTTTGGCATCGCTAATGGTCGCCGCCGTGCCGACCGTGTATTACGTCGCGGCAAGCGGATACATAGATCTCGCATCATCGCTTTTCGTTACGCTGGCGATATTTTCATTCGGCCAGTGGTGGAAAACGCAGGATCGGATTTGGTTGATATTCATCGCAATTCTTCTGGGAACGGCACTTGCGGCGAAGTTGATAACGCTGTTCGTGTTTGCAGCATTTGCATTGCTTATCGTTTGGCGAGCGCGCGGGGAACGCGGCAATGCCGCAAAGGTTGTCGCAAGCGGATTTGCCGCGTTGGTACTCGCAGGTGTGATCGCCGCACCATGGTATCTGCGCACATGGGTCGAAACCGGCAGCCCGCTGTTTCCCTTTTACACCAGCGTGTGGAGCGGCAATGCGATTGGTTGGGACGCGGAGCGTTCAAGTTTGATCCAACAGAAGGACGCGCAATACGGCGGCATTGCAAAAACCCCGGTCGATTATTTGTTGACGCCGCTGAAGCTTTCGGTGAATTCGCAGCCGGATCTGATCACACATTTTGATGGTGTCTTGGGTGTAGGGTTCTTATTCGGATTGACGGTACTCGGTTTTGCGTTGTGGAGGTTTGACCTGACGATCGAGCCTAAGATCGCAGGCGCGGTCGCCGTGATCGTATTTCTGTTTTGGATGTTTTCGAGCCAGCAGCTTCGATATCTGCTGCCGATATTTCCGGCGTTGGCGGTGGCCGTCGTTTTTTCCGCACGCACGATCTCGGACCATATCGGTGGTTTCCAACGGATAGTTATGCTCTCGACCTTATGTTTGTCGATCGCGGGCGTATTGGTGAGCACGTCGTGGTTCCTGCAAACCGCACCGGCGCGAACGGTATTTGGCGGCGAAACACGCGACACATTTTTGACGCGGAATATCGACTACTATCCGTATTACCAGTGGTTGAACAACGAAACGCCGAAAGACGCGCGCGTATGGCTGGTAAATATGCGGCGTGATTCATATCACTTGGACCGGGCATATCTTTCCGATTATTTGTTTGAAGACTGGACGTTGCGAAAGATGGTTTGGGATGCGAAAAGCGTTGAAGAATTAAGGGTGAAGGCCGCTGCATTGGGCGTGCAGTATGCTCTGGTGCGACATGATTTTATGTTCGACCTCGATCTTTCGACTATCGTTGACGAGAAAAGATCGCGTGCTGAGAATATTGAAAAATTGAAGATGGCCCAGGCGTTCGTTTTGGATAAAGCCAACACGGTCCGTGCCGACGATAGATTTAGTTTGATAAGGGTTTTGTAATCAGATGGTATCAACGACAGCCGCAATGGAAACACAATTTTCAGCGGCGATAAAAGAAAAGTTAGAGAACGAACAGAACACGCATATTCGCGCCTTGCGGGAAGAGGCGTATTCGACGTTTGCCGACACGGGTTTTCCGACGCAGAAGGACGAAGATTGGAAATATACCAACGTCTCGGCAGTGGCCGGTGGTCAGTGGTCGGTGGTCAGTGGCGAGGACTCGGGCGACGACGTTCCAATCGATCTTTTGGGTAAGTTTGGTCTTGAGCGAAATGGATTTACGGCATTGAATCTGGCTTTCGCCGATATTGCTGTGGTGAGAATTCCGAAAGAAACTGTCGTTGAGAAACCGATAGAGTTTGCGTTTGCGGGCGAGGAGGGAAGGGCGATATTTCCGCATATGATCGTGATCGCAGAGAGCGGAAGCAAAGCGACTATCGTTGAAAGCTACGCTTCAACGGCGAAGAGTTTTACGAACTCGGCCATACAGATCGTTGTTGAAGACAATGCGAATATCACGCATTACCGTGTACAGAAAGACGGCAAGGAAGCCATCAATTACGGCGTTACCGAAATCAGCGTGGGTCGCGGCGGCGTTTACAATTCGACGAACATCAATCTTGGAGCCGCGCTTTCGCGGCACGATATCGACGTTAAATTCACCGCCGAGGGCGGCGAAGCGTGGGTCGATGGCTTGTATATGCTCAACGGCTCACAGCACGCAGACACGCATTCGATCATTGATCATCAGGTGCCAAATTGCACCTCGCATCAAAATTATAAGGGCGTGTTAAATGACGGTTCGCGTGCGGTCTTCAACGGCAAGGTCTTTGTCCGGGAGAACGCACACGGAACGGATGCGAATCAGTCGAACAAGAACCTTTTGCTCTCGAATGAGGCTCGGGTTGATACAAAACCGCAGCTCGAGATCTTTAACGACGACGTTAAATGCGCACATGGCGCGACCGTCGGCCAGCTTGAGGAAGAAGAGCTGTTTTATCTGCTGACTCGGGGATTGCCCGAAAATTTGGCTCGAAACCTGTTAACATATGGTTTTGCCGAAGAAATAATAAGCAAGATCGGCATCGAGGGTATCAAGGCTGACCTTGATGCCGCGGTACTAAATCGTCTGAACGTAAAATTGGAAGTTTAAATCATGAGAATCAGAGAATCATTAATTATCGAAGAAACATTATTGAAAAAGATCGACGAGATCGCGGGCGAAAAACATCGACGCGCAGCAACCATCGAACGGGCGCTCAGCGAATTTATCGCACGCGAAGAGAAAAAGGCTAAAGCCAAGCCCGAAGAACCGGTAACGGCGAAGTCAAAGGCCATCGCTGCGGCGGCTTCATCCGCCAAGCCGAAAGGCCGCCCGGCAGCTTCGGCTAAAAGGTAGGAATTATGAGAGTTAGAACATCCGTGACCTTGCCAGAGGAACTGCTTGTTAAGGTGGACGCTCTGGCAGGTAAAAAGAACGGCCGTTCTGCGGTGGTTGAATCTGCGTTGGTCGCGTATGTCGCAAAAGAAAAGCCGAAAAAGCTGAATCGGCGCGATATATGTATCATCAACGAGAATGCAGACCTGATAAACCGGCAGGTAAAGGAAACTTTGGAGTTTCAGGCTGAATGGTAAGGCGAGGAGGAACTATACCGAGTCGCAAAACCGTCGAAGGCTGATCCAAAAAACTTTCGCGTCTTTGTAATTGTCGGACGGCAAGAAGTAATTGACTCGAACTATTCGACCATCATTTGCGCTCCGGTCTATTCAAATTGCCTCGGGATCGAAACAGAGGTCGGAGTTGGTATTAATGAAGGATTGAAGCACGACAGTTGCATTAGATGTGATGAGTTATTCAGCCTAGACAAATCGGTTTTGACAAATTATATCGGCAGACTTTCACCTGAAAAACTGAATGATCTTGGCGAATCGCTTCGGATTGCTTTAGGGATTAAAAAATGAAAGCGGTACAAGAAATGAGCAGTTGGGACGTTGAAAACATCCGCAGAGATTTTCCGGTGCTGTCGCAGACGGTAAACGGCAAGCCGCTCGTCTATCTCGACAACGGTGCGTCGTCGCAGGTGCCGCAGTCGGTCATCGACCGCACGTCGAAATATCTTGCGGAAGAACATTCAAACATACACCGCGGTGTTCATTACCTTTCACAGCATGCGACCACTGCTTATGAAGCGGCTCGCGAAAAGGTGAAACGCTTTATCAACGCGCCGGATGTTAAGGAATGTATCTTCGTTCGCGGCACGACCGAGGGTGTAAATCTTGTCGCGTTCTCATACGGGCGAAAGTTCATCGGCGAGGGCGACGAAATTCTCGTCTCGCAGATGGAGCACCACTCGAACATCATCCCGTGGCAGCAGATCGCTGAGGAAAAAGGTGCGCGCATTCGTGTGATACCGATGAATTCGTCGGGCGAGCTGATCATAGACGAATACGAGAACATGCTGAATGAGCGAACCAAAATGGTCGCGGTCACGCATGTTTCAAATTCGCTCGGCACGGTCAACCCGATCAAGGAAATGGTCGCGACGGCGCACAAGTTCGGCGTACCGGTTTGTGTTGATGCCGCACAGAGCGTTCCGCATTTCCCCGTGGATGTGCAGGATCTCGATTGCGATTTCTTTGTGTTTTCTGGCCACAAGATGTTCGGCCCAACAGGCAGCGGCGTGCTTTACGGCAAGCGTGAATGGCTTGACAAAATGCCTCCTTATCAGACCGGCGGCGGAATGATCCGAAGCGTGAGTTTTGAAAAGACCACATTTGCGCCGATTCCCGATAAATTCGAAGCCGGAACTCCGGCAATCGCTGCGGGAATTGGTTTAGGTGCCGCGATCGATTACATCAACGCCATCGATTTCGAAGCGGCTGCAGCTTACGAACACGAGCTTCTCGAATATGCAACGGAAAGGCTTGCAGGAATTCCGGGCGTCAAGATAATCGGCACAGCCGCACAGAAAGCAAGCGTGTTGTCGTTCACAATTGAAAACGTTCACCCGCACGACATAGGCACGATACTCGACCAATCAGGCATCGCCGTCCGTGCCGGCCATCACTGCGCACAACCCGTGATGGAATTTTTCGACGTCCCCGCCACCGCCCGCGCATCCTTTGCGTTTTACAACACGCGTGAAGAGGTCGATAAGCTTGCGGATGCGGTGCAGAAAGTTATCGAGGTTTTTGCATGAAAAAGCGACGTGAGATGACAGCGTGGTACGGAAGACTCGAGGATGCCGAGAAATATCCAGACGTTAAGTATTGGCAGTCGCAACCTCACGAGGTCGTTTTTGACGCCGTGTGGGAAATGGTTGTCGAGGCCCACAAAATGAAGGGAGAAGACCTGCGTGAATCAAGACTTCAAAGATCTGTTGGAGGCTTTCATCAAAGAAAAGGTTAGGTTTCTGATCGTCGGCGGATATGCCGTGATCAGACATTCTGAACCGCGATATACGAAAGACCTCGATCTTTGGGTTTCTTCGGATGCCGAAAACGCTGATCGCGTTTTCAGGGCGTTGACAGAGTTCGGAGCTCCACTCGATGGACTTACGTCGAATGATTTCACCAGACCCGGATACTTCTATACGATGGGCCGTGCGCCGGGTAGACATCTTACTTGACATCAAAGGGGTTAACTTCGAGGAATGCTGGGATAGACGCAATATCGTCGAGCTAGGAGAGCTGCAAGTCAGTTATATCTCTCGGAATGATCTAATAATAAACAAAGAAGCGGTAGGACGGCTACAGGATCTGGCGGACGCTGAGAAGTTACGGGAAACCGAATGATGCTAGTGCAGGTGGTTATGGGTGTTTGTTTGAGCAAGATAGGATTTCCTCTTTTACGATCTTGGCGTGCCTGCTAGTTTCCTGTGAACCAAAGCCAATAGAAAAGCACGAGTTTCTTGAGTTCAGGCTGCACCGGTGGATAGCTCTGGAGGGCGGCGAGATCATCGTCATTCGGCGTATAGGAAATGAATGGAAGGCAATTCTAATGGGCGACGGATCACGTTTTAGCTGCTTGTATAATAGAGAAGTCAAACCAAAGTCAGATTGGAACCAAGTCTGGAATGCGATTCTTTCCAAAGGAGTACGCGAAGTATCTAGTCCGGAACGCGACTTTGGTATAGAAGATGGTGACGGATTCGTCGGAGAGTTGAACGAGAATGAGAGGTTATCGAGATTTTCAATATCACATCCTGGCTCACGAGAAACGGATTCGGCAAAGAAAATACTTGAAATAAGTGATTACCTTAGTAGAGAGTTCGACTCTCCCGTTTTTGTCGCAGATTACGACCGTGGCAAAGTCGGTGAATATTTGATCAATATTTGTATGGATCTTCGAAAATAGGGTCCGAAGTAAATGAGCTTCCGTGCTTGGGATCGAAAAACTTGCGTTAGAATAGTGAAATGAAGAAAAAAGCTCCAATTCAGGTAGGCGATTACAGTTTTACGATCCTGATCGAACAAAATGATCCGGACGGTTATTTGGTAACTTGCCCCGCGTTGCCAGGGCTTGTTACGGAGGGCGATACTCTGGACGAGGCATTTGCGATGGCGAAAGACGCGATCGAAGGATATCTGATAAGCCTGATCAAACACGGCGAGCCTATCCCCGCAGACAAATGGGCAATGCCGATTCGCGTACGAATTGACAATGAGCAAATTGCCGCGTGACCTAACGGGGACGCTGAAGTCGATCTTGAATCAATCGGGCTTGACCATTGAAGAATTCATCGAACTGCTGTAACTGATGTCAGAATTAAACGAGCTATATCAGGAAACGATCTTAGAGCACAACAAAAATCCGCGGAATTTTCGCGAGATCGAGGGTGCGGATAACACTGCAGACGGCAAGAATCCGTTGTGCGGCGATGCGTTGCGCGTTTATGTGAAGATGGAAGGCGAGACGGTCAGGGATGTTGCGTTCAAAGGTTCGGGCTGTGCGATCTCAAAGGCTTCGGCGTCGATGATGACGCAGGTTGTTAAGGGAAAGACCAGGCACGAAGCCGAATCGATCTTTGACGAGTTTCACAAGATGGTGACGGGCGGGCTCAATATCGAAACGGAAGAAAACAATCTCGGCAAGCTGAAGATCTTCGCCGGAGTGCTAGAATTTCCCGCACGAGTAAAGTGTGCGTCTTTGAGTTGGCACACGCTGAACGCCGCACTGCATGGAGAGGAAGAGGTCTCGACGGAATAAAATGCGCGACATCAAAACCCGTCAGGATATCGAAACACTGCTTGATGATTTCTATTCAGTTGTTATGACAGATGCCGAGATCGGCCATCACTTCGATGACCTTGATCTCGAAAGCCATTTGCCGATCATTGCCGATTTCTGGGAAAAGGTGCTCTTTGGCAATCCTGTTTACTTCAACAACCCGCTCGCGATTCACCAGATCCTGCACGAAAAGTCGCCGCTCTTGCCCGAACATTTTGTTCGCTGGGTAACCGTTTTTTCCGGGTCGGTCGATAAGTTGTTCGCAGGAGAAACCGCGAAACAGGCAAAGCAGAAAGCTGCCGCCATTGGCGACAGCCTGAGCGTGCGTCTCAATTCCGCACCGACATATCTTTTTCAGAAACGAAAAACCAGCTAGAATCCACCGGCCGGCCGCACTAGCGGAGACGAAGGCGTGCGTCCGAGTTCTCTTTGCTTTCGGCCTTCGTTCATCGCCGCCAGATATTGATTTCCGAGACTGAAGAACCGTCCGGCCGCAGCGGCGGCTTCCAGTTTGAATCCGAAATTCGGCTCGACGACCGCGGGCACGGAAAATATCAGGTTACCGTTTGCCGAGGCGTGGAAGAAACCCGTCTTGTATCCAAAAGGAATGGATGCGGCCGTATCGATAGCACCACATGTAGCTCCATCTATATCATTTAGCGAAAATGGCTTGTGGCAGGCCAACGTCTTGTAGCCGGATTCAGCATTTACGCTGTCTTTGCCCTTAAAGAAATTCTCCAGGGCCGTATTGGCGCCCTTGAGAAACGTCGGCGAAACATCAACGCCCGCACCGATGCCGACAAGCAAAAGCACCGTATTGAGACGCAGATTAAGCGACGGGCTATAAAATTTCATATGCGACACCTTGCCTCCGTAGCCGACATAGGCACCTACGTCTCCGTAGCTTGTGATTCTCCAGTCCGAAGCGGTCTTTGTAAAATAGGAAAGATCAGACATTAAAGTTCCTCCGTTAATTTGTTCCTGTTGTGAAATGCGTAAATCTTCCAAAAGGCAGGACAATTTTTTCACGCACTTCTTTCGATGGTGCGTGACGTGATATTCTTCCCAAGCCTCGACAGAATAAGGCATTACCTTGCAGATGGATCAGCACAATAAACGCATCTCAGTCGTTGTTCCTTCATACAATCACGCGCGCTTCATTGAACGATGTCTTCGTTCGATCTTCAAGCAAACTCGTCAGCCCGACGAACTGCTTATCATAGACGATGGTTCATCGGACGATTCGGTTGCGGTAATTGAGCGTGTTCTTAAGGACTGCCCATTCCCGGCGGAGTTTGTCGTTCATCCGAACAAGGGCCTTTGCGCAACGCTGAACGAGGGCCTGCAAAGAACGAACGGAGATTACTTTGCATACCTCGGCTCTGACGACCTATGGCTGCCGGAATTCTTAATGTCCCGAGAGCAGCTTCTGGAGGCCAATCCAAAAGCAGTGCTTGGGTGCGGGCACGGCTATCTCATCGATGAGCATGACAGGATTTACGATTGTTCGACCGAATGGAGAAATTTCGAAAGACTTACATCCGATGCACGGCCGTGGCTCTATGTCGGGGCAGCGCATGTTAACCCAACGACCTTCTATCGACGTTCTGCCTTGGAAACCCGACAGTGGAACGAAAACTCAAAGCTTGAAGATTATGAGCTGTATCTCAATCTGGCGGAGACCGGGCCTTTTGCATTTGATCCAAGCGTTCTTGCCGGCTGGAGAAAACACAGCAGCAATACTAGCCGTGATTTGAAGTTTATGTTGAACGAATGCCTAAACGCGCAAGATCGTACCGCAGACACCTACGGATGGAGCGAAGGCCGACTCAATTCGGTCAAGTCTAAGACTTGTTTCTTTTACGCAGCCTCCTTTGAAGAAAATGGTTACAAGGCGGCGGCTTTGCGGCTGTATCTGACTAACCTTCAGGGAGCACCGTCTGTAAAACTGCTAGCTAAGCTGTTGTTGCGATTGTGTATTCCGAGCCGGATCGTGCAGTTTCGAAGGCGAGCGCTGAAAAAGCGAGATCCTAACCCGATTTACGACGTGGAGATCTGATCGGTAGCGTAGGCATCGTTTGATTTCCTGGCTACTTCTTCCCAGTCAATTCCCGGCGATGCGAACGCCGGTTCGCAATGTGTGGCGCTGCCTGGGATTGGCGTAATGAGCGACCGGCCTTTCCGAGCCAATTCGAGAAACGCTGGAAAATCACCCGGAACCGGTCCCCGAGTGTGTTTCTCCCATATCTTGGCGTCCTCACGCAATGTAGCGACCTTCGCGGCAAAGGTCATTGTTGTGCTGTTTGTCAATTTCCAGTGGACGCTAGGCGTGCGAACCACTCTTGTAAGCTCTCCACCATCAACAACATACGGATTTCGGTTGCGTAAAGCACCCGAATCGTATTTATCGCTGTGATCATACAACGAAACATAATGCGAGATCGCCAACCCCTCGCGCAGGATCTCAGCCGAAGCCGGTAAATGCAAATAGTCATCCTCGACAAAGTACACGAATACATCATCCGGGAATTGCGCCAGAGCGACGTCGAATGCAGCGAAACGCCACGATTGGGCACCGCTCTGAAAGTTAGTTCGAATCGCATTAGAATGCAAAAGGTTCACCAATTTCCAGGTGTCATCGCCCACGGAATCGGCGATTATTGTAAGCTCGTTATGGGAAGGCGCGAACACATCGATAAAATTTGCGAGACAGGTTCGTTTCGTTGCGAATTCAAAGCGCTCTTTCGGAAGGCTGCTGTCCGAAATCCGATACAAATAATTTACCTTCGCAGCCACGGGTTCATCGGGGCCGATCTGTCCGAGCCGGTTGATGCTTGTTCGATCCAACGCCATGCGAACTCGGTGTTTGAACGTGTCGGAGACTTTTCTTAACATTTTTAGTAGATCAACGGAACTGATTATACATCGGCCGCCGTTTTTCCGGTCCAATTGAATATAACCGCAATACTTGACGAAAAGCCATTTCCACCAAATCACGGTGGCCGCGTCGATAATTGGCGTCGTCTGCAAGCGTTTGCGTCGGAAGGCGTAAAGATTCAATTGATCTTTTGGCATGCAGAGGGAGATGCGCCCGATCCGGAGTCTGTACAGGCTTTAGGAAGCGTAGCCGAATCGATCCACGCATTCGAAATTTCGCGCTCGTGGATAGCCAGATTCAGGACGCTGATCCTTTCCCGCAACAGATCGCTCTACGTTGCAACACGGGAGTTGCGGAAAGAAACGCTTCAAATGCTGCAAAATGCCGTCGATGGGTTCTCGCCTGACGCCGTCTGGATCGATGGTCTGTTCGCGGCCCCGCTGGGTCTGAAAATAGCGGAAAGGTCAGGACTCCCGGCATTTTTTAGGCCCCACAATGTTGAATCCGAGTATAGACAAATTCAATATGAAAGGTCGGCCGGGATCCGCGCAAAAGCCGCTGCCTGGCTTGCAAAACGAAACATCGCGAACTATGAACTTGAGGTGATGAACAGGGCAACCCATATTTGGGACATTTCACTTGATGGCGTCAAATTCTGGCGTGAAAAAGGCATAACAAATATAGATTGGCTGCCGCCATTTATTGACCCTGAATTGACGGATCAATTGAACGCCTCCACCGAACGAGATTTCGACCTTGCATATCTGGGCAATCTTTATACGCCGAACAATATGGAAGGCATCAAGTGGTTTATCTTTGATGTTTGGCCGAAAATTACTAGAAAGGCAGATGTCCGGTGCCTGTTTGCCGGCTCGAACCCGGATTCGCAGATCCTGAAATGGGCACAGAATGCAGGGATCACCGTCATACCAAATGCGGAAAGTGCCTCGGAAATATACTCGCGAGCAAAAATACTGATTAATCCGATCCTGAGCGGCAGCGGGATGAACGTAAAATCGGTGGAGATGCTCGCGTCCGGAAAACCCGTTGTGACCTGTCCGCAAGGTGTTGCCGGAATGCCGGAAGACGTTCGACAGTGCTTTCTTGTTGCAGCGTCAGCCGATGAATTTGCTGACTTGTGCCTGACAGCACTCGAGTCATCCGTTAGACGAAACTGTTCGGAGAACGTAATCTCGAAATTTGCATTCTCGGCGATTCGGCCGGTATTGGATGAGATCCGTCGACACATTTGACCAATAGGAACGGGCGCGAAATGCGTATTGGCTTTGACGCACACCAGATCGGTACCAAGTTGGCCGGGAACGCGACCTACGCGACGAGTATGGTTGAGGCTCTCGCTGCGATCGATAAAACAAACGACTATTCGCTCTACATGACGATGCCCGAGGCCATCGAAATGTATCGCGCCCGGTGGCCAAATTTCGGCGTTATCCAGACCCGACCCCATGAGCCGCTCGTGCGAATTCCGATCTCGCTTTCGTGGGAGCTTCGACGCCGTCCCGTCGATATACTTTTCGTGCAATTCACTGCACCACCGTTTGCGCCGTGCAAGGTGGTGACGGCGATCCACGACATTTCTTACGAACATCTCCCGGAAACTTTTAATCGCCGCAGCGTGTTTCAAATGAAGCTGACGATCCGCCATACGGCGCTTCACGCCATGCGGATAATCACGCCATCGGAATACTCGCGTCAGGACATTATTGACACATACAAGATCGCGCCCGAAAAAGTGACAACGATTTTGCAGGCCGCACCTGCGCACGTTCGAAAAGTTGAGGACGTCGTCGAGCTTGGACGCATTCGCTCGAAATACGATCTGCCGAGCGAGTTCATTCTCGGCGTCGGCTCGGTGCAGCCGCGAAAAAATCTTCGCCGTCTGATCGAAGCATACTCACGACTTGCGAAACACGAGCGCGATTTTCCACCGTTGATATTAGTGGGAAAGCACGCATGGCTTTCGGGTTCAAGCGTTGACGCGGCTGCCGAGTTTGGAGTTGCGGATAAAGTGCGATTTACAGGTTTTGTTCCTGACGAAGACCTCGCCGGCCTTTATTCCGCCGCTACTCTGTTCGTTTATCCGTCGTATTTCGAAGGCTTTGGCCTGCCGCCGCTTGAGGCGATGCAGTGCGGCGTTCCTGTAATTGCAGGAAATAAAACCAGCGTTCCGGAGGTTGTGGGCGACGCCGGAATTCTTATCGATCCGTTCGATATCGACGCCATCGCCGAATCGATCGGGCTTGGGTTGACGGACACCGGGCTTCGAGCATCGTTGATAGAAAAAGGTTTCGAGCGGGCGAAATTGTTCACTTGGGAAAAGGCCGCACGCGAATTGCTCGATGTTTTTGAACAAGTAGACGCCGGGTGATCAATCAGATCCTTTCAACACATAACCCGAAGCCACCCGGGCAAATTCTTCGATTTGTCCGACGATCCAATCGTCTCCTTTGCCAAACTCTTCAGCCATGATCAACGCAACCGCGGGCGAGATCTCGACCGCGACTTTTGCGTTTAGAAAAAGTAACCGCGTTCGGCGGGCAAGAACATCTTCTATGGTACGCGCCATCTCGTCGCGAACGGCACGCCGCACATCGGCGTCGGTATATGGAAATGCGTTGTGAAGCGGTTTGCCTTCAGCCCGTTCCGACGTTTCGATTTTCAGCGTCTTGGTAAAGCAGGTCGTCGCGTTCAACCGAGCGATCTCGACCGCTTTGTTAACCGCGTCTTCCGCCATTCGCCGATACGTTGTCCATTTGCCGCCGGTGATCGTGATCAGGCCGGAAGCATCCACAAACGACGCATGGCTGCGCGAAAGCGATGACGTTCGCGTGGTGCCGCCGCTTTTTACGAGCGGACGTATGCCCGCCCAAACGCTTAACACATCGCCGCGTTTTGGTTGTTCGGCTAACACACCGCCGACGGTTTCTAAAACAAATTCGATCTCGGCTTCCAATGCGTGCGGTTCGAGCGACGGCGAATCGATGGGCGTATCCGTTGTTCCGACAAGAAGACAATAGTTCCACGGAATGCAAAACAGAACGCGTCCGTCTTTGGTCTTTGGGATGATGATCGCGGAATCAGAGGGCAGAAATTTTCGGTTGAACACGAGGTGAATTCCCTGGCTGTATGTGATCACCGGCTTCGAATTCACGTCGCTCATCGATCGCAGCGGATCGCAAAACGCACCAGACGCGTTTATCACGGAGCGTGCCTTAACCGAAAATTCGCGACCCGTTTCTTCGTCAATAAAGGCAACTGAGTCGATCTTGCCATCAGTCTTTCCAAACGAAGTTACACGGGCGTAATTCAAAACTGCTGCACTGCGTGCATCAGCGGTTCGCAGAATGTCGATCAGCAGACGTGTGTCGTCAAACTGCGCATCGCGGTAAATAACACCACCTTTAATATTCGCGGCATCTATGTTCGGCAGCTTTACGAGCGTCTCTGCTCGTGTTAGCACTTTCGACTTGCCAATGGCGAATTTACCCGCAAGCATGTCGTAGATCTTCATCCCGACGCCGTAAAAGATCTTGTCCCATGGGCTGTAACACGGAATGACGAACTCCTGCGTGTGAACGGCGTGCGGTGCGTTTTTAAGCAATAGGCCGCGTTCGCGCAGGGCTTCGCGGACGAGCGGAATATTTCCCTGCCGCAGATAACGCACGCCGCCATGTACGAGCTTTGTTGAACGGCTCGACGTTCCTTTGCCGAAGTCGTGCTGTTCAAGCAGTAATGCGTCGAGCCCGCGCGCCGCTGCGTCGAGAGCACAACCCGCACCTGTCGCACCGCCGCCGATGACGACGACGTCCCAGGGTTCGGTGCGTTCAATAACACGTTTTAGATTTGCGTCACGATCCATCTGCTCTCGAAGATTTTCGCTTTAATGGGTAAAACTATCAATGCGTGCGTTTTGTATTTGGAAACAAAAGTAGTAGCATTTTGAAGGAAGAATCACAACAGGTGTTTTATCATGAGTATGGACCCATTATTCTCAAGCCGTCTTAGCGAAGCATTTGAATTTGCCACTATGGCCGACGTCGCACGCCGTATTGGTGTTCCGCACGCGACGATCCGCAACTACTTTCAGGGGCGCATGCCCGCACCCGAAGTGCTTATCAAGATAGCGAATGTAACGAACGTATCGCTAAACTGGCTGCTTTCCGGCACAGGTGCAATGTATCTTTCGGGTCGCGAACCGCTGAATTTCGACCGGATGATCGAGCGAAAGATCGAAGAGATTCTTGACCGACGCCTTTCCGCGGCTAACGGCGAGGTGCAAAATCTCGGCCAGATCGACGCTCCGCCGCCGTTCGACGTTGAGGCCTCGGTCGCCAAATTTAATGATCCGCAGCGCGTGATAAGCGAATGGTTCAAGTACGAGGGCCGGCGGGCACCCAAGGATTTCGGCGTCATTTTCTTTCAGGGCTGGGAAACCTATACCGAAGGCGAAAAGGTAGATGCGCTGAAAGACGCCAAAAAGGTGCTGGACCGAGCTCTTCGTAAGAAGTAGTTTTGGTGTGTCTTCGTGTAATTTCGTGGATAAGTTTCCTAATTCCGAACCACGAAATCACACGAATAAACACGAAAACGGGACTACACCACGCTATTTCGCGGGGTCGTGTAATATATGATACACTGTTGCGTATATAAATCTCGATGAATTTCTCCCATAAAAAATTCACAAACCTAGGCATTGGCTGGAACGAGCGACCGCTGACCGAGACGGATTTCTACAAGCTCTGCCGCAAGCACAAGATCACCGCCGAAGAGATACCGCTGACCGTCAGCGGATTTTATTACTGCGTGATGGGAAAGCATTTCATCGCCATCGACACTAAACTTTCGCCCGCGAAAAAGCTCTTCGTGATGTTTCATGAATTTGCACACTTCCTGATGCACGCGCCGAATTACAATGAGACCGCCAGTTTCCACGGAGTCGGCAATCAAACCCGCAAGGAACGCGAGGCGGATGCTTTTGCTCTGGTCGCCCTGATCCCAAAGATCTGGCTCGAAACCCGCACGCCCGACGAACTGATCGCCGACGAAGGCATCACCGCCGATATGCTCCGCGACCGCGTGGAATTGTTGCGGCGCCACGGCCTGTGATATCTTTCTCGCGAAGTCCGAATTTCTTGTTCCCGGAGACAGTCTAATGGCCATAAACGCGGTTTGGCAAGGTCGCAATTTTGAGCATCGTTTTTTCGCAGTAGCTGCCGCACTTTTCGTCATCGGCATTCTTATTGGTTTTGGCCCGACGTTTTACGTTAAGCCTCTATTTCCGTCGCCGCCGATCGCCCGGCCGATCATCTGGGTCCACGCCGCTGCAATGTCTGCATGGGTGATAATGTTTGTGGCTCAGGTGTATTTCGTTTCGTCAAAGCGAATAAAGCTGCATCAAAAACTTGGATTCGTCGGCATTTTTCTTGCTCCGATAATTGTCGTTACCGGAATATTGACCGCTATCGCTGCTGCTAAATACGGCACGGCCTCGGCACCGCCTGACATTCCGCCGCTGCAGTTCATGATCGTTCCGTTTGGCGATGTTTTTGTGTTTGCCATTTTATTTGCAGCAGCCGTTTATTATCGAAAGCAGGCTGCTAATCACAAGCGTCTCATCCTTTTGACCATCATCAATTTTCTTCCGCCGGCTATCGCACGGTTTCCCGGCGGCCTGACCAACAGCTTTGGCCCGCTGTGGTTTTACGGACTCCCTACTGTGATCACAATCGTGCTCATCACACTCGACACATGGCGACACGGCAAAGCTAACAAAGCATTCCTCTTCGGTGGAATATTCCTGATCGCCGCAATGTGGGTGCGTCTCGGTGTAATGTCCACGCCCGTGTGGCTCAATTTTGCAACGTGGATCACTTCGTAGTTTCACCGACGCCGTACCCAGCTTCTTTCAACGCTTCGCTGCTTGACAGGCCGATCTCCTTTTTGAGGATCAGGTTTTCGAGTTCTTCTTTCTCTGATAAACGGGCGGCGTCTTCCCATCGCGTTTGAAGCGGGACGTCGCCGTGGCCTTCGATCTTTAGCGCGAACTGCATCACGTCCGCCCAGACCTGGCCAAAGCTGGTTTGCCGGTCGCGGACCTTTGCGATAAAACGCGACTCGGCCTTTCGCATCGCTTCGCCCGAGGCAAACCCGCGGCCGTGCGGCAGCAGATAATAAAGCGGCGTGCCGGTCACCGACGCCAGATCGATGCGAAAGCCGTCCTTAACCTTCAGGAAATGGTCGAGATTTGCCGCTTCAAAGTCGCCGAACCGCGCATCCTTATTTTCCGTTATCCAAAGATGATCGACGCCCGCTTTAAAAGGCGGAATGACGTTATGATCATTGTCATATTCGATCTCAATGCCCGCGGCCCAACGCTGGCGGTATGCGGAAAACTCCATCGCAACGAGCATATCCAGCACAGATTTGTTCATCCCGTCCTGCACCGGTATCGCATCCTCCAGCTCCGACCGCCCGAACGAGCCGATCGAGGCGTTGTTCGCAAAATGAAAAATCGGAACGATGCCGAATGGATTGGGTATGTCGGAACGCGGGCTGCCAGCCTGCGGCGCTTGCTCGTTGTCGCTGTCGGCAGACGCTGGCAAGGCTGCCTGCGTTCCGGCAAATCGGACGAAATCCTTCGCGTCTGATGTGACACTCTCGCTCGGTTTTGCGCTGATGTACCGCTCGATGCGGTCGGGATAGAAAAGATTCAGCCTCGTAAATTTATCGCGCGTCCGCCAGAGCTTTGCGGCCCAGACGATCTTGCCCGGAAATTCGTCGTCGTATTCGACGGTTATCGAGGAAGCTTTATTCGGAAAGATCGCCGCCTTGCCGCTCGAGTCCGGCCAGACGATCGCGTAAGCATCGCCGTGCGTCAACGCTTCTTTGTGTATCTCACCCGCACGCACGTCCATACGATTTCGGTGCCAGACCAAATCAGCGGCCTCCGTGTCAGTAGCCCGCACGGGCATCCCGCGTCGGGATGGCTGAGTAAGGGTTTGAGAGTTGTCGCTCAAGCCCTTACTAATGTTCGGGCTACTGACACTAAACCCTTCTATCTTCAGCTTATCCCGTATCGCGTCGCAGATCGCCGGACATAGATTCAGCGAGAACTCGCGAAACAGCGAGCCAAAAGTATTTGCAAACTTCTCCGTCGCAAACGCCAGATCGTGTTCGCCATTGTAATACCGCGCCGTCCGGGCATACCGCCCGCCATTAACGCGAAAATTGTAAAGTGCCTGTTCAATGTGTGTGTTCATATTTTTTATGGAGCGGGGACACTCTCCGGGTTCCCTGCCGCAGCATCTGCGGAAAGGGTGGCTTTGTCCCCAAGGCCGCGTGCGGCCTGATCGTTCTTGCTTTCCCCGGGTGTCGGGTTGTTATGACTTGTCAAAGCGTTCGCGGCGAACACTTTTGGGGACAGGAGTGTCCCCGCCCCGCCTTAGAATCCAGCAGAGATCTTTTTTCGCTCGCTCATCATCCTGAATGCGAGCGAGACGGCATCTACCTGATCGTCGTGCGTTCCGTTGGGAAAGCCGCAGACTTCTTCGATAAATTCTTCGATCCACGGCCCGCGAACGAGAATGACCTTTCCAGCCTCGGCCTTCGCAGCCCAACCGAGAGCACGCGTCACTTTGTCTTTGTCAGCCTTGATCGAACGCAGAATGATGCGCATTAACTTGGCCTCGCGAAGAATGTCCTGCACAAGGGCTTGTCCGTGAAGAGCCGATTCGATACCGTGAGTTGTGTCTTTCTCTGCTTCCATTCGCTCGATGACGAAACGCCGCTGTTCCGGAAATTCGACGCGAGCACGAAAGCCGTCGGCGATGTAGATGTTGCCGTGGTCGTCGAGTGCAACCCGAAATGAGGCGGTGTAATCGGCCGTCGTTTTCGTCGAGACCGCGAGGTCGTAGCCGCGGAACCACCGCAGATCATCGGGAGCTTTGTCGATTATCTTTTCGAACCAGGAATGTTTGAAAATGCCGCCGTCGGCGGGCACGGGACGTTGCTGATAAAGGGCAGCAAAGGAATACGAACCAAGCTTTTTCTCGATGCGCCGAAGTGCAGCCTCGTCATAACGCTCCGGGCAAAGAGCTTGCCCGGATTGGCGCCATTCCCCACTTGACGCAGTTGGGAAGACGGGCTTGCCTCCGCGATCCGAGTAGCCTTGAAGCGCGGGGGTAAACCGCCCTACCTGACTGCCTCTGATGTCACCTGTGACGACATTACTCTCAGCCAAAGCTGGCAACGAGACTACTTCCCACTGTTCACCGCCGTTGTTCATATCATTGAGCAATCGTCCCGCGAGGTCGTCTTCGTGCCAGCGCGTCTGGATCAAAACGATCGACGCATTTGGTTCCAGCCGCGTGTAGATATCGTCGTTGAACCAGTCCCATGTATTCTCGCGATGAGCTTTGCTTTCAGCTTCGCTGCGGTTTTTCACGGGATCGTCGATCACGATCAGGCTTGCACCAAATCCGGTGACGCCCGCTCCGACGCCGACTGCACACAGCCCGCCGCCTTCGAGCGTTTCCCATTCATCAGCAGCTTTTCTTTCTTTTGAAAGCGGCATCGCCTCGCCTACAAGCTTGCGAATCTTGCGTGAAAATCGATTCGCAAGACGTTGGTTGTAGCTTCCGAGAATGATGTTCATATTGGGATCGCGGAGCATCCGCCACGCCGTGTAGCGCACCGTGACCGTTTCCGATTTCGAATGCCGCGGTGGCATAAAGATCATCAGCCGTTTGATTTCGCCGGTCGTTACCATTTCAAGTCGTTCGTACAGGTAAAGCTGGTGCCGCCAATTCCAAGTCCAATTAGGAGCAGTCGTCGTGATCCAATCCGGAAAATCAGGGAGCATTGTGTCGGTCATTTGACGGCCGTCTATTTCAAAATGGCGACGGCTGCCGCGCCGATCAGGATGTCGCCGATGCGGGACCAGATGCCGCGTTTCTTTGATCTGAGGGTATCGATCAGCTTCTCTTGCGCGTTGATCGCGTCGTCCTTCGCAGCAATGGTCTCGTTCTTTGCGGCTACCGTTTGTTTCAGGGCCTCGGATTCCGCCTTGCGTGTTTCGTTGAGTTCCGTGAGAAGACGCATGCCGAGTCGTTCGGTTTCGAGCCGTTCTCTGAGCGAAGTATTTTCTCGGTCGAGTGCGTCGATCAGGATGCGTGAGGAACGAAGCTCGTCGGCAGCGGCATTGCATGCAGCAGTAAGAGTGACGCCTTTAGGCGTTCGGATGTTAGAGGGAACGGCTGAAGCCGTCACTCTTACACTATTGACACCCGTGTCCGAGGTCGGCGAGCTTTCGGCAGACTTCTTCGGCAGTTGCTCTGCTTGAGCGTATGCGGCGAGTGCGCTCGACATCAGCACGAGCGTTGCGAGTATCAGTTTCGATAGATTTGAGTTCTTCATCTTGTTTTTGTGCAAGCGGCGCGAGTTCGGCGATCTGCGATTCGAGATACGCGATCTTTTCTTCATAAATGCGTGAGCGTTGATCGAGTTCATCAGCTCGCTTTTGTTTCGATTCAGCGCTGCGTATATGTGTTTCAGCTCGTGTTTCCAATCTGCTGATCTGGAAATGCGACCAAAGCGAATGGCCGAGGGCTGCTATAAGAATTGCTCCGGCGGCGGCGAGATATAGTTTGATCTTCAAGGTCATTGAGTTAATTTTGAAGGCGGATCAGGCGGATCGAGCGGATCATGACCGAACGGACGATGGCGTTTGTAGTTCTGATCCGTGTCTATCCGTCGAATCCGCCTGATCCGCATTCAAAAGTTGTTAGTTGTCCCGGCGATCTCGGTCAAGGTAGATCTGCAGCAGCACATCGACGGTCTTTCCGATGGCGAAGAAGAAGATCGGCAGGATGATGGCTGAGACGACGGTGATAAGAGTTCGTGTTTCGATCGCTGCGAACAGCGACGTCGCAGAACTGAGATATGCGATAAGAATATTTTTTATGTCGTTCATTTTGTTTCCCTAATTTTTCCAAGCTCGATCTGCCGATACAGGTAAGCAAGCATTAGCGTGGCTGCGATTATCGCGACGACGAACCACACTTCACGCGGAACGCCCGCGAAGAATCCGAAGACGGCCCAGAGAATCTGCCAAAGCATCCCGACGACGGTCGTCCAAAGCGATTTCGCGCGGTCCGTGCGGGTCACAACTGTCGTTATCAACCGATCAACGGCGTCAATTCTTTCGGCGGCAGCATAAATTCCGTTTCCGATCTCTGTGAATGTGCTGGTAGTTGGCGGTTGGGCCTGCGGAGTTGAGACAGGAGTTTTAGGAGGATGTGCTGGAGTTGATTCGTTCGTGAGGTTTAGTTGAGGAACTGCATTCGGCCCAACCGCCAAGTTGAGAAAACCGTCGGCATAAGCCGTCAGGTTTTGAATGTGATGAGCTTCCAGGCGAAAGCCGTTTGCGTTCAGCGGCAATTCGAGCTGCCATCTGCCGAGCGCGATCTGATTTAGAAAAAACTTTGTGCGATATCGCGTCGAATTCAACCTCGGTATCGATGCCAGCCACGCATCGCGCTCCCGAATGTAAGCGGTGATCCAAGCTTTTTCTTGCGTAAGAGTGACGCCTTTAGGCGTTCGTTGTGCGGGAGAAGGAACGGCTGAGGCCGTCACTCTTACTTTGATCTTTTCGTATGAGCCGTGCGTGACCGAGTCATAAATGACCGCAAGTGAAAGCGGCAGAACAAAGTTGGATCCGCTACAAGCGTCGATTGCGGGTTGCAGGTAACGTGTGAACGCGACGTGCAACTGAGACAGGTTCCGTTCGCTGCAAAAGCGGCAACGCGTTTTCTATTACGCTGCGGCCGATCATTCCGCCGCTTGCGAGATACTTTTCTACGACCGCGAGCAATGATCCCGAACGGTGAGTAAATTGGCTGATGCCGTAAGAAATTCCCGCTCCGTCGTTCAATACCGCTACGGCCGCAAACTCGCCGAAGGGCTTCCCGGTCTCGAAAATATTCACGACCGCCATCGCTTTCAGCAGGACGTCCGTCTCGAAACCGCCTTGTTTCATCTCTGAAATATATTCTTGCATATAATATGAATGTTGTGTACTATGAAATGGACGGGCGATAATGGGCGAAGCCGGTTATTTGAAATATTTCGCCGCTTGCGTACCGCCCGGCCATATGCAGAATATGCCAATGGCTATTGAAATACGACGGTGAGTTGCATGGATTACATCGAACGCATAACTTTCACGTCTTTAACAAAATGCAGGGATAGAGACGACTAAACAGGAACACAATGAAACGATTATTAGACATTAAAATAAGGCCGAAACTACGGCTCGGCGAGATCGAGCGGCTGATAAAGACCCATCGCATCATCGTCCCGCCGCCAACGCGACACACGTTGATCAAAATGTGTGAAGAAGGAACTTTCGAAACGCTCGGCAACGCTCCGACCAATGTCGGCTGGCTTGTTTTCGAAGATTCGTTCCTGAGATGGGCAGAAAAGATGAACGGCGAGGCATGAATTTTATGAACGTCTTGCACCGCTGGAAATCCGTGAAAAGCGGCGTATCCATTTTCAAATTTTCTCGCTAACCTCGGTGGCTGTATGAACGATGAATCATTACAAACCGCAGGTGACGAAACGGCTAACGCCGCTGATGTCACCGAAAGCCACGCCGAAGCCGAGCAGCTTCGGGCCGAGAACGAAACACTTAAACACAACCTGCGAATGCGCGATGCCCGTGAGGCGTTGACGAACGAACTGAAAGCCGTCGGCGCACGTTCGCCGCAACTGTTGTTCGACAGCGTTCAAGCCGACATTCAGTTTGACGACAACGACTCGCCGACAAACGCCGCCGCCATCGCTGCGAATCTGAAGCAGAAGTTTCCCGAACAGTTCGGGCCGGATTCGCCGGTCTCGATCGACGCCGGTGCGGGCCGTTCGGACCAGAATAACTTCCTTACACGCGAGGCTCTTCGCTCGATGAAACCCGCCGAGATTGCGCGGCTTGACTGGAATGACGTGCGACAAGTGCTTGCCAACTAGATCAATTTTGGGCTAAAGCCCAACTCTTTTCACCACAAACTATCCACGAGCTAAAGCTCGTGGCAATTCAAAAGAAAAACTATGTCACTAACATTCATACCCACAGTTTGGGCGGCGCGTCTGCTGACCGCCCTTGAGAAGTCGCTTGTTTACGGACAGGCAAATGTTTGCAACCGTGATTACGAAGGCGAGATCCGCGAAGCCGGAAACACGGTTAAGATCGGCAGCGTCGGCGAGGTTGCAATCGGCAATTACGTCAAAGACACGGACATCGCCGACCCCGAAACGCTTACCGACGACGACCAGTCGCTTGTCATCGATCAGCAAAAGTATTTCAACTTTTACGTTGACAGCATCGACCGTGCGCAGCAGAACGCGAACGTGCTGGACACTGCAATGCGTCATTCGGCCTGGGGCCTCCGCGATGTGTCGGACACATATCTTGCGGGCATTATGGACACCGCCGTTCCCGCCGGAAACAAGATCGGTTCCACCACGACGCCGAAGGTTCCGACAAAGGACGATGCTTACGAATACCTCGTTGATCTCGGCGTGCTGCTCGATGAAGCGAACACGCCGCTCGACGGCCGTTTCGTCATCGTCCCGGCGTGGTTCCATGGCCTTTTGCTAAAGGATGAACGCTTTGTCCAGGCAGGAACGCTGCGTTCCGACCGTGCTCTTGCCAATGGTGCGGTCGGTGAGGCCGCTGGATTTTCGATCCTGAAATCGAACAACGTGCCGAACACGACGGCGACGAAATACAAGATTCTTGCCGGACATTCGATCGCGACCAGCTACGTCGAACAGATCGTCGATCTTCAGACCTACAAACCCGAAAAGCGTTTCGGAGACGCCGTCAAAGGCCTCCACGTCTACGGTGCAAAGGTCGTCCGCCCCGAAGCTCTCGCCTGCCTGATCGCGAATAAGTCATAAGGAAGAAATGGAACACGGATCGGACGGATAAGAACGGATTTTCACTGGTCTGAAAAAGGCCAAAAGGTTTCTGATCCGTGGTCATCTGTGAATTTTCCGTGGAGATCCGTGTTCCATTCTTAAAAACAAAATGCCCGAAACAGCACTTGAAAAACTAAAAAAGATAACCGCGTGGGAAAGCGATCCCGCGTTGACGGAAGACGAACTGGAAGACCTGCTTGAGGCTGCCGGTTTAACCGACGGCGAAGGTTTCGCTCCCAGTCATGAAGACTGGACGCCGACCTACGACATCAACAAAGCCGCCGCCGAAGCCTGGCTTATCAAAGCCGCACGAGCCGCTTCGCTCGTCGAAGTAGATCCACCCGAAAGCGGCATTGTTACCTCAAAGGTCTTCGACAACTGCCGCCAAATGGCCCGCATCTACTCAAGCCGAAGGGCGAGTACAATTTCGATCAATACCTAAAGAGCTAGTAATTCAATTCGCGGCTCTGCTCCGATAACGGGGTGGAGCCGTATTTTTTGGCTCTGCCAGTTCTATTTTCCTGCGGCACAGCCGCTCTATTTGCGGAAAAGCTGTGCTTTTCCGCAAATAGAGCGGCTGTGCCGCAGAAAAAGCCTCGTCGGGCGTGACGAGGCTTTTTTTATTTGATCGGCCGATGAACTAAGGGAGGTCTTTCACTGGGCCTGTGTTCCACCAGTATTGATTGCCGAGCGGTTTGGCGTTGGGATAGACCTGGTTTAGGGTATCGCCTTCGAAGAGTTCGCCGTTCTTCATCACAAGTTTGATGGTGTTTGTGTTCTTGATATCGGCCAGCGGGTTGCCGTCCATGATGACGAGGTCGGCGAGTTTACCGCCTTCAATCGAGCCTACATCGTCGGAAAGGCCGATGGCCTCGGCACCGAAGATGGTCGCGACCTTTAGCGTGTCGTGGTTAGACAGGCCGCCGGCCTGGACGTTCCAAATTTCCCAATGCACGCCGATGCCCTGCATCTGTCCGTGACCGCCGATACCGACGCGTCCGCCTGCTTTGACAACATCAGCCGCACCTTTCGCGATCCCGCCGAAATTGTATTCTTCGGGTGCGAACCACTGCGGACGGCGCCGCATCATTGAGTTGACGAGTTCTTTCGGAATGTAGCGTCCGAGCTTTTGATCTTTGAGAACATTGGTCGTTTGGAACCAATGATTTTCGACCCACGGGCTGCCGTATGCTACCAGAATCGTCGGCGTGTAATACGTCTTAGTCTGTGCGACGAACTGCACAACGTCGTTATAGATCGGCTGCAGCGGAAGGCTGTGCTCGTTGCCGGAATATCCGTCGGCCATCTGCGTCAGGTCGAGCTTCATGTCAAGAGCTCCTTCGGTTGTCGGCGTGATCTTATACTCTTTGCAGGCAAGTGCGACGAGCTGGCGGATGTTGCGGTCGCCGACGACGTATTGCTTGAGAGTGTCGGTCTTATATGCGTCGCGGTAACGGCGAATGTAATTGTTGACGGCGTCTTTATCGTCAAGGCTGAGGCCGGAGAAAACGCCCGGGCCGGTAGTATAAACACGCGGTCCGAGAATGTCTCCCGTCTCGACCAGATCGGCATAAGCGTAAACATCCGTGGTCGCGCTTTGCGGATCGCGCGTCGTCGTTACGCCGTATGCGAGATTCGCCAGATACTGCCAGACCTGGTTTTGGTGCAGGTCGCGCGGCGGCCACATATGTGCATGAACGTCCACGAATCCGGGCACAATGGTTTTGCCCGTTACGTCAACCACCTTCGCTCCGGCAGGACGCGTGACCTTACCCGCAGGGCCGACGGCGACGATGCGGTTGTCGGTAACGACGATGTCGCCTTTTTCGATAACTTCATCGCCCTTCATCGTGACGATGCGTGCGCCGGCCAGGACGACCGTGCCTTTCGGTTTGTGTCGCGCGTTCGCAACCTTGATGTTAGTTTCCTGCGGCTTTTCATCCGCAATGCCTTGGCGGTAAAGGGTCGTGCCCCATGACCACGTTACCGACTTGCTGTCAGGCGACCAGTTAAGATAATCGCCGCCGAAAACCGACATCTTCTTGAACGGAATATTCGCGGTCGGCGCTCCAAGATTGATGTTGACCGTCTCGCGGCCGTTGCGGTGGTTGTTGACGATGTAATGCTTGCCCTGAAGTTCGAGGAAGATGCGGCTGCGGTCGGGCGAGATCTTCATCACACTTGCCGAAGGCTGCTGCGGAGGCGTTCCCTTGCCCGTCACGCGCATGTGAACGCGGCGGTCGTAACCGTCGAGTCTGATCGAAACGAGGCCCTGTCCGGTCGTCAGATAAACGCGGTTCGGGTCGTCGGAAAAATGCGGCATTCGGCCGCCCTGTGTCGGAGCGATGTGGACCATTGTGCCGCCGCCGGCAGGAATGTATTTCAGGTCGGCTCCGGGTGAGCCGCCGTAACCCGTGACCTCACGCGGGTTCGACCCTTTGTGAAGCAGCTCTTCTTCGGGTGAGGAATATTCGTGGTCTTCGCGGATGTCGGCGAAGAGTTGATCGTCAACTGCACCGGTGATGAATACGATCTTCGAACCGTCCGGCGAGTATGCCGGATAGGCGTAAAACGCGGACGTGTTGGTCAACTGACGCGACGTTCCGCCGTCAGCGGAAACCGAATGAATGCTGCCGCCTTGTTTTGTCCAGGTGACGTAAGCAATGTTCCTACCGTCGGGAGACCATGTCGGCATGAATTCGCCGTCGCCGTTCGTCGTTAATTTCTTTGGAGTGCCATTCGGCAGATCCTGAATATACAGTTTGCTGAACGCCGTGAACGCGACCTTCTTTCCGTCAGGTGAAACCGCCGGATATCGAATCAGCCGCGCATCTACGGTCGGGCCGTCCTCAACCTTATATTTAAAATGGATGCGCGGGCCGATCTCGGTTTCGACGTTCACCGTGAACGGAATGTTGGTGGCTTGTCCGGATGCGAAATCGACCTTTGCGATCTTGCCGTTGATAGGCACGATCAGCGAACGGCCATCGGGCATAAAGTCGTAACCGGGAAACGTGTCGCGCGTAGCTCGGGACTCCTGATCGTCACGCGTGACGTTATTGATCAGCCAACGCTCGGTGTTGCTTTCAAGATTGCGGACGCGAAGTGCGGTCTTCGTTTCGTACCGTGTTGCGTAAACCATGTTCTTGCCGTCCGGCGAGATCAGCGGACGCAATGCACTGCCCTGTGCGTTCGTGACGCGCGAGGTTTCGCCTGTGTCGCGGTCAAAGCGAAAGATCTGCCACATCGGGAAGCTCGCATTGTATGTGAACGCGCCTTGCCGCTGGGCAAAATAAACGAACTTGCCCTCGGGCGAAGCGACCGCGCCCATGATGTTCATTCGCGGCTGGGCCGGTGCCGGTTGGCCCGGAGCAGGAAGCGGCGGCGGGGCGGGCCCGACGCTGATGCCGGAACCGCCATCCTTGTGATACATGTACGGATGATTCGTGCCGATAGACTGGTCCGATTTCGAGACGATGATGTATGCACCATCTTCGCTCCACGAAGGCGAGATATACGATGCCTTTGTCCCGGTGGTAAGCGCTTTCGGATCTTTTCCGTCGGCTCCCATCAGCCATACGTTCTCGCTTCCGCTGCGGTCGCTTACAAACGCGATCGTCTTACCGTCCGGCGAATATTTTGGCTGACTTTCAAACGACATTCCGCCGTGGATCTTGGCCGCCGTCCCGCCTTCAACCGGCAGCGTATATACATCGCCGAGCAGGTCGAAGACGATCGTCCGGCCGTCGGGCGAAACGTCGAGCGACATCCATGTGCCCTCATTGGTCGTAAATTTGACCAAACCCTCGGGCTTCATCGGAAGGCCTTCTTCCTTCTTCTTATCGTCCTTTTTCTCTTCTTTCTTCTCGTCTTCCTTCTTCTCATCCTGAGCAAGAGCGGGAAGCGGCAGCGATAGGAAAAGAACGGTAAATAATGCAAATACTTTTCTTAGGGGATCGGCGAAACGCATATTTTCTCCTCGGTTATTTGACGGTTTCTCGATGCGTTCAATTACCGCCCCGAAAAGCCGAAAGTTTGTTTGATTTGTCTGGAAAGTTTAACCGAGTTCAATTACGCAGAGCAAGCCCCAAATGTTTCACGCCGCTGACCAACATTTTGATTGAGTCAACGATTGACTTAGCGGAATATCATTGACCCTCAGGCATGTCGGTAGTATAGTCGGGGTGAATTGGAGGTGGGTGTGAAAAGTATTTCGTTGATGCTATTGATGGTCATCGCAGGTTTTGGATACCTCATCAATTATCGGCAAGGTGCTCAAGAACAGGAAGCGGTAGTGAGATTCTTGGCGGGCGTAGCTCCAATCAAGGCCGCATCATTTAATATTCAAGGCAGGGTGATACCGTTTGATAAGAAATTTTCGGGATCGCTGGATTGGTTCAAGGACATTTCAGTCAATATCCAGAATACCTCCGGGAAGACCGTCACCTACGTTGAGATATCGGCTACATTCATACCCCCGAAGGGTCGGACAGACATTTTCCCTTTTCGCTTTCCGATAACACAAGGTAGGCGGCAGGATGCCTTACAGCGGCGCCCGTCAGAAATGGAGTTCAAATCGTCTTTAGATTCTGACGAGAATCACATATTCAAGGTTACGCTCGCTGACCCGGATAAAGAATATGAGTGGAACAGAAAATCACTTGAACGGTTGGGTTACCCTCTAAAGATTGACGAAATTCACCTTCAAATACAGGAGGTGGTTTTTGACGATGGAACAATGTGGTCGGTGGGCCATTGGTATAGGTCGGACCCCAAGAATCCGGACAAAGTTATTCGGATAAGTGGTAAAGGCAGCGACGAGAAAGTCGTTGCCTTTTCAACAGGCGGGTATGGACTTGAGGAAGAAGAGACATGCAGGAACCCGATATTTACGAATCAAACATGTTCTGGCCTGGCTCTAGTAGTTGCAGCGCACGACATGTTGGACACGCTACGGATGAGCCGTATTTTAGGATCACACAGGGATATGAACGGTGTTATACCCGAAATTCACAAGGACAACCTCTCGAATATTGTAATCAGGACAGTTTTGTGAACCTCGCAACTGTATGTCCGACTCCGACTCCGACGCCCACACCAACTCCGACACCGTTTCCGACTCCGTGTAATGGGCCGTTGGGCTATTGCACCCATCCAGAAAACTGGGACCGGTGTCAACAATGCTGCGTATTGACAATGGGTGGAGAGTGTCAAACACCTATATTAATAGATATAGATGGAGACGGATTTGATCTTACGAACGCGGTCGATGGGACGAATTTTGATTTGAATGCTGACGGTCTTGCGGAGCGCCTTGCGTGGACGGAAAGTGATTCAGATGATGTATGGCTGGTGCTGGATCGTAATGGAAACGGGAAAATAGACGACGGCACGGAACTGTTTGGAAGCGTAACGTCGCAGCATGATCCACCGTCCGGAGAACAGCGAAACGGATTTCTTGCACTTGCCGAGTACGACAAACCGGAGAATGGCGGAAATGCTGACGGTTTGATCTCCAGACTGGATGATATATTTTCGAGCCTTAGATTGTGGAGGGATGGCGATCACAACGGTCGCTCCAGAAATTCGGAGTTATTTCGCTTGCCGCAGTTAGGGCTGAGAAAGATTCACCTTGATTACGAAACATCGCGCCGGGTTGATGAGCATGGTAATCAATTGCGTTGGCGAGCCCGCGTAAAAGATGCCAACGACGCCCAACTCGGCCGCTGGGCATGGGACGTAATTCTAAAAACGCAGTGAGACTCTATTTCGCTGAAATCGTCGGAGGATCGGTTCGCGCGGGCTTGTCCTTGACGACATAGGTCGTCTTTGAACGGACGAGGCTGCCGGGGCGAAGTACCTGGATCTTTATCTGTTTGCGGTCGCCGGGCTGGCCTTCTTTGTTTGAATAATATCCAACTGAATACTGACGACGCAGTTCTTCGGCAACGCCTGAGAACGCAGCTTCGATATTTTTAAGGTCAACTGCCTCGAACGCACGTCCGCCACTGTATTGTGCAAGAGCCGCGAGATACTGCCGGCCTTTTTCGTGTTCCGCCGGGCTTGAACCACGGCCCGCGTAACGAACCTGGCTTGCCGCACCGCGTGCGAGCAGGTCCTGGGCCGCCTTTGGAAGCTGCGCGAATACTTTTGGATCGACGCCCATGTTCGGAGAGGCACCGCCTTCCATCGTGTTATATCGGATCGTGTAAATAAGCGCGTCGATCTCTTCGACGCCGGCAACCGAGCTTTCGAATGTCGCACGTCGAGAAGTTGTATCCACGCCATCAGTGAAAACGACGATCGCCTTTCGACCCGCTTCCTGGATCATCGCGGAATTACTGACCCAATCAACCGCGTCGTAGATGCTTGTTCCGCTGCCGAAATTGGTTCCGTAAATGGCTGAATAGAGTTTTTGTTTGTCAGAGGTCGGTTCGTCGGTCATCGGCTTCAAACGCTGATCGAACGCGAACACCATCACTCGGTCGGACGGACGAAGTTGGTTAACGAAGGTCAACGCTGCATAATGTATCTCGTCGATCTTGTAGCGCGTGGACGGACTTACATCTATCAACAGCACGACCGTGAACGGCGTTTCCGATGACTGAAACAGCTCAATATTCTGCTGAACGCCATCCTCAAATATCTTGAAGTCCTTTTTCTTGAGGTTCGGAATGAAACGGCCCTGGCGATCAAGCACCGAAACCGGTGTGGTGATCAGATTCGTCTCAACAAAAACCACATCCGATTCCTCGGTCGGCGGCTTGTTTGACATCGGCCCCGGCTTTTTCGTCGTCGATGCGCCGCCCTTTAATTCTGGCGTTCCGGATGGACGTGCGCGGTTGGGTTGCGGAAAAGCGACTATTACAGATAGACAAACGACGATAACGAATAAAACTGCACGGGACATGACCGATCCTCCTTGATCAGACAGACGGAAATGAAAATCGCGATAACGCGCCAGTAAACTGCGACACCTCAAAAGTGCCGACACTTCATTTGTATGCAGCGGTTTTTATTACTCAGCACTGCCTTCCTCAGCTATCGCGGATTCGTCACATAAAGAATACACCGTCCAACGGAAATTCGTGACGTTTTAGTCTTAGACGTAAGAAACGCAAAAAAAGTTACCATACGCCGACCGCAGATGGGGTTGATCAGCGATAAATATGCCGATCCAATCGACACATTCTGAATATATGTCGATGAAATCGAAAAACATCGATTTATCCGCGCTAAGAAGACTCAGACGGCGCACGAATATCGTACATTCTCGCTTGTTCTTGAATTATTTACGCGATGACCGGAGCCTTTTGTTTGAGAAGGAATTCATCCATATCGCCGACGGACAGCGGTTTTGCGAAGTGAAAGCCTTGTCCGGCCTCGCAGCCCAGAAGCTGGAGTTCGTCGATCTGTTCGGAATGTTCGATGCCCTCGGCGATGGTCTTCAGATTCAAAGAATCACCCATCATTATGATCGCGCGTGCGACGGCGTTGGCTTCACTGCCCTGGCCGAGTTTGTCGATAAAGGATTTGTCGATCTTCAATATGTCGATCGGGAAGCGCTGAAGGTAGCTAAGGCTCGAATAGCCGGTCCCGAAATCGTCGATCGCGATACGCACGCCAAGTTTCTTTAGTTCGTGCAGTTTCGCAATGGTCGATTCCGTATCCTGCATCATAAAGCTTTCGGTGATCTCAAGGATCAGCGACTGCGGCGGAAGGCCGGAATTTTTCAATGCTTTTCGCACCATTTCGACCAACTCTACCTGTTGAAACTGCCGTATCGAAATATTGACCGTTATCGAAACACCTTTGCAGTTGTTGAAATCTTCACGCCACATCTGCACCTGACGGCAGGCCTCGCCCAGTATCCATTCGCCAAGCGGGACGATCAGGCCGGTCTCTTCGGCAAGCGGAATAAAACGGCCGGGTGCCAACATGCCCGAGCGCGGATGCATCCACCGAACGAGAGCCTCGACACCGAGAAGTTCCTTAGAACCGAGATCGAGTATCGGCTGGTAATGAATGACAAATTCTTCCTCATCTATGCCGCGGCGAAGTTCTTCTTCAAGTTCGATGCGCTCCATCAATGCCGTGTGCATCCTGGGTTCGAATACGACGAATTTTCCCTTCCCCTGGCTCTTTGCCAGATACATTGCAAGGTCGGCATTCCGCAGCAGTTCCTCGGAATTTAGCTGGTTATTCGTGCCGGAAGCAATTCCGATGCTCGTTCCAACATAGATCTCTTTGCCGTCTATTATGAAAGGCTGTTTGAATACGTTGAGAACACGTTCCGCGATCATTGTAGATTCGTCGGGCCTGAGCATAGCCTCAACGAGCAATGCGAATTCATCACCGCCAAGCCGCGCCGCCGTGTCAGCAGTTCGCAAACAGTCCTGAAGCCGCTCGGCAACCGCGACCAGCAGCTTGTCGCCTGTCGCGTGACCAAGCGAATCGTTTATCGATTTAAAGTTATCGAGATCAAGGAACAAGACCGCCAGTGACGAATTGTTGCGTTCGAGTTTCGTCAAAGCGTGATCGACACGATCTTTGAACAAAGCACGGTTTGCGATCTTTGTCAGCGGATCATGAAGTGCCTGATGCGTCAGTTGCTCTTCGAGCGATTTGCGCTCGGTTACGTCCATCATCGATCCCAGCATTCTGATGGGCGTTCGAGCCGCATCATAAACAACGTAACCGCGGTCGATAACGAATGCGAAGCTTCCATCCGCCCGCCTGAAACGATATTCGCTTTGCCAATTGGTCTTTCCGCTGTCGATGTGACGGTGAATATCCTGCATCACGCGTTCGGAATCGTCGGGATGAATGTTCGTTTCCCACGAATCGAGCCCGTTGACGATCTCCTCCGGCGTGTATCCAAAAAGCTTTTGATAGCCTTCGTTCCACCAAATGTTGTTGGTGGAGAAATCCCAGTCCCAGACGGCATCGCTTGTCGCACGGGCAACAAGTTCAAAGCGTTCCTGGCTATGCCGCAATGCGTCATCGGCACGCTTTCGTTCGATGGCAAGCGCGATCTGATCGGCAACCGACGTCAGCAGCTCCACGTCCCGCTGGCTGTAAGTGTCCGAATGTTCATAGTCCTGAACGACCAACACGCCGATCACGCCCATTGGTGTTTTTAGCGGAACACCAAGCCAGATAGGCGAATCCGTTCCTACCGATTCGACCTCGCCTTGCTGGATCAGCCTCTTAGCATCGGCATCGGTCAACAGCATCGACCGGCCATGCCGAAAAACATACGCGCCCAACGAACGGCCGACCCTTGACGGCGGCGGCATCGGGTCGTACTTATCGACCCAAAACTGCATCGAGAGCATTTCCGTTTCCGGGTCGTATAGCGCGACGAAAAAATTCTCAGCGTAAACGATCTTTTTGATCGTCCGGTGGATGATGTCAAAAAGTTCTTCGAGATTGGCGGTCGAAGCGGCACCGTGAATGATGCGTGAGATGGCGCGTGATTCAGCCTCAAGCCTTTTTCGCTTTGTTACGTCACGGGCGACACATACGAGTTTGTGTTCGTCGGTATCAGGATCGTAGATAGTCGAGGTGGAAACAGAGACCGGAAAGTGCGTGCCGTTCTTTCGTCGGCAGTGCATTTCAAAGCGATTTCCCTGAATGCTGTGGTTCAGTGATTTTGCAAATATCTTTTCAAAAAAGCGGCGGTTGCGTGTCAGCGTCTCGACCGGGCTGCCGACGAGCTCTTCTTCGGTAAAGCCGGTTAACTCAAGCGTGGCGGGATTAACAAGTTCAATTTTTGCGTCGGTACCGACGACAAGGATCGCGTCGTTTATCGAATTGAAAATACTATCGCCGAGACTCTGCTTATGTGAGATGCCGCGAACGGCCTCAAGCGGCAAAAGCGAGTAGCCGGATTGATAAAGATCAATGACTGGTTCGCGGTCAGATCCGTTTGGCGGAAGTGTAGAGGACGGTGGAGTGTTACGCAGTTCAGATTCCATCAAAATGCGGGGTCAGGGAATAGGGCTGGGTGGAGCTTTGGTGTCTGGGCGCAATGGGGGTAACAGTTGGAAAACAGCGCCACGGAAATGATGTATTAAACATTGTTTAATGTCAAGCGGTATTTGTCCGACCGCGACCCTTTCGGAGCTTTGATCTATACTTGTGACAATGAGTTTGTCTATTAATGTGATTGGCGGCGGGCTTGCCGGGGTTGAAGCGGCGTGGCAAGCGGCGGAGCTTGGGGCAAAAGTAAGGCTGTTTGAGATGCGTCCGGTGCAGCAGACGCCTGCGCATCGGACGGACAAACTGGCCGAGATAGTTTGCTCGAATTCGCTGAAATCCGACGAACCGGGAAGTGCTCCGTACCTATTAAAAGAGGAATTACGGCGCGGCGGTTCGATGGTGCTTGAGGTCGCTCACGCGACTCGTGTTCCCGCCGGAGCGGCGTTGTCGGTTGACCGCGCAAAGTTCGCAGAACTCATCACCGAACGAATAGAGGCACATCCGAATATCGAGATCGTTCGCGAAGAAGTGACGAACCTGTCAGAACCGCCTGCGGTAGCGGGCGGCCAGAATGCGGAAGGAAGTGCGACCATCATCGCAACCGGTCCGCTGACAAGCGACGCATTGACGAAAGAGATAATGAAGCTCACCGGCGACGATCAGCTTTATTTTTACGATGCGATCGCGCCGATCGTCGCGGCGGATTCGATAGATATGTCGGTCGCATTCAAAGCCGCACGTTATGACAAAGGCGGTGACGATTACATTAATTGTCCGATGGACCGCGAACGATACGAGGCTTTCATCGACGCTGTTTTGAATGCAAAGTCAGTACCGCTCAAACGCTTTGAAGACACACACTGGTTCGAGTCGTGTTTGCCGATAGAAGAGATAGCTCGCCGCGGCCCTGAGACTTTGCGATTCGGCCCGATGAAACCAAAAGGTTTACGTCATCCAAAAACCGGCGAAGAGCCGTACGCCTGTGTTCAGCTTCGACAGGAAAACCTGATGGCCGACGCTTACGGAATGGTCGGCTTTCAGAATCATCTGCGATACGGCGAACAGGAACGCGTGCTGAAGTTGATCCCAGGATTAGAAAATGCTGAGTTCCTGCAATTCGGCCAGATCCATCGCAACACGTTTATCAATAGTCCTAAAATATTGAACGAAACGCTTGCGACGAAAGAGAACTCGCGATTGTTTTTTGCTGGCCAGATCACGGGCGTCGAGGGCTACGTCGAATCAGTCGCCACCGGCTGGCTCGCCGGTATAAACGCCGTTCGCGTGCTTCGCGGTCAGCCGATGATCACCGCACCGCAGACGTCTGCGATCGGAGCGTTATGCCGTTATGTTTCCAACGTCGAAACAAAGAACTTTCAACCCGTAAACATCACCTTCGGCCTGCTCGAACCGCTGCCGGTCGAACTGAGAAAGAAACACCGCCAAAAACGCGAGCGGCATATGGTCCAGGTCGAGCGGGCGTTGGTGGATTGGGATAAATTTATTGTCGGAACGCGGGCTGCCAGCCTGCGTGTTTCTCCGTAAACGCAAACATTATCTGCTCGCAGGCTGGCAGCCCGCGTTCCGACAAATGGAAACACAACTTCTCATCATCCTCGCCATCTTTATCGTCGCGATCCTGTATTCCTCAATCGGGCATGGCGGGGCGTCGGGATATTTAGCGGTGATGGCGTTTTTGGCGGTGGCACCTGAGGTGACGCGGCCCACTGCCCTTGTGTTGAATTTGTTCGTCGCGTCGATAGGTGCGATCCAGTTTTATCGAGCAGGATTTTTTTCGTGGAGTTTGTTCTGGCCGTTCGCGGTAACGTCGATACCGTTCGCATTCATCGGCGGAATGATAAAGCTGCCAACGACGGCGTACAAGCTCGTGCTCGGACTCGTACTGCTTTTCGCGGCGTTTCGTCTCGCCTGGAAATTTGCGTCGGATAGCAGCGAAGAAACTCACTCGCCGAAGCTCTGGATGGCATTAATAATTGGCGCGGTTATCGGTTTGCTTTCCGGCCTGGTCGGAGTGGGCGGCGGAATATTCCTGACGCCTGTGCTGCTTTTGATGCACTGGTCGGATACGAAAACGGCTGCCGGGATTTCGGCGTTGTTCATTCTGGTGAACTCAGCGTCGGGGCTTGCAGGCAACTTTGAACAGGTCCGTCTTTTACCAAACGATGTTTGGTTTTGGATCGGTGCCGCTGTCGCCGGCGGCTTGATCGGCTCGCTCTTAGGAGCGAAAAAGTTCAATTCGCTCATGCTTCGGCGTGTACTTGCCGCAGTACTATTCTTTGCGGCGGTCAAACTAATTTTTGTCTAGGCATACAATCGGCAGGTTCCGCAATCCAAACAGAGGAATGGTACACGGATGAACACGGAAAGAACGGATCAACACAGGTCTGAACTTTCATATCGGTGTGAATCCGTACCAATCTGTGTGTATCTGTGTTCCAATTCTTTTCGACACCAAATGCGTTTTGTATTTATATTGATATGCCTTCTTTCGGTTTCAGCAGCCGCGCAGTCGGGGCGTGTTAAGCCGGGCGAATCACCCGCACCTTCGCCGACGCCGAAGCGCGGCGTATATGTTCCGGCGACTGATCGTCCACGCACTGTTGACCCAAACGCAACGCCGACGCCGAAGAAAGATGAAGACGATGTGATCAAGGTCGATTCGACGCTCGTGCCGATACCGGTTTCCGTCCTCGACCAGAGTGGGCGTGCGGTTACGAATCTAAAGCTATCGGATTTTGAGCTTCGCATCGATGGCCAACCGGCCGAGATCGCCGAGCTTTTTCGCAGTGAATCGCCCATCCGCCTTGCGATGCTGTTCGATAATTCGTCCAGCGTTCGCGTCGCACGTGAATTTGAAAAGGAAGCTGCTGTACGATTTTTCAAACACATCATCCGCCCGGAAAAAGATCTTGCGGCGTTGTTCAGCGTCGCGACAACGACTCGGTTGGAACAAGGCCTGACCCGCGACGTTTCCTCGCTGACCAACGCCATCGAAAATTTCCCGCAGCCTGAAGGTGCGACCGCCTTGCTCGACGGCATAGCGAAAGCTGCAAACTATCTCGCCGGTGTCGAAGGCCGACGCGTGATCATCATCGTATCCGACGGCGACGACACTGTGTCGGATATGACGTTTGAAGAGATGATTCGCGTCGTTCAGGTCGCGAACTGTCAGGTCTATGTCATAAAGACGACTGAATTCGAGAACTATAAACGCACCGGCGTTCGCGGCGGCAATGCAAATATCAGGCAGCTTTCGGCTGAACGCAGAATGATCGAGCTCGCCAAACAGACCGGCGGCGCAGTGTATTCGCCGATCGACGAAACCGAACTCGACCGCGCCTTTGCGCTAGTTTCTGCCGAGCTCGCACAGCAATACATCCTGAGCTATTATCCCGAAGCCGAAACCCAAAAACGCGGCGAATTTCGCGAGATCTCGCTGACCCTCAAGGCCCGATCAAATGTGTCGGTCCGAACGCGAAAAGGGTATTATGTTCCGAAATGAGTTTTTCTTCTTCGCTCACCTCCTTCCTCGACCACCTCAAATATGAGCGGAATATGTCCGATCATACGATCAGGAATTACGCGAGCGATCTGGGGCAGTTTCAATTGTTCCTGCTGAAGATCGAGCGGCGTGAGGATTTTCCGGTCGAGCAGATCGACCGGTTGACGATCCGTGAATGGATGGCAGAACTGCACGCGGCGGGGTTGAAGAAAGCCTCGGTGGCGCGAAAGCTTGCTTCGCTGCGGACGTTTTTTCAGTTTCTTATCCGCGAAGGAAAGCTTGATTCGAATCCCGCGAAGCTTGTTGCCACGCCGAGGGTTGAGGCGAAGCTGCCGAACCATCTTTCGATGGAAGATGCCGTTCGGTTCATCGAAACGCCCGACGCAAACACCGAACTTGGCCGCCGTGACCGCGCGATCATCGAATTCCTCTACGCGACCGGCATCCGCGTCGGAGAACTTGTGAATATCAACATGCGCGACATCGATTTTCGCGAGCGGATGGTGCGTGTGACGGGCAAACGCAAAAAGCAGCGGATCGTTCCGTTTCACGAACATGCGTTGCAAGCCCTGATGGTTTACCTGACACAAACGCGCCCCGTTTTCTTAAATAATTGCCCACCGACGGAACGCGACGACAAGCCCGTGTTTCTCAATTATCAAGGCACACGCATAACGACCCGCAGCGTCGGACGTATGATCGACAAATATATCAAGCAATGCGCCGATATCCACAACATCTCGCCGCACTCGCTTCGCCATTCCTTCGCCACGCACTTGCTCGATCAAGGCGCCGACCTCCGCGACATCCAGGAGCTATTAGGACATGCCCGATTGTCAACTACACAAATTTATACCCAAGTCTCAATGGAAAAAATGATCGACGTTTACCAAAAAGCGCATCCAAAGGCATGAGAAGAAATAGAACACAGATCGGCGTTCAGTTCCTAATTTGCACTACGTTTGATAACATCTTGGCAACACCTCTCCATTTTGTTGAATAAAACATATGAAATTGAAATCGGTCCTTTTGGTCTTTTTAGCGCTCTCCACGGCGGTTCTTGCACAGGACAAGCTTCTTACGCTTGATGAGATCTTCGGTGTTGATCCGAGGGCTCGTGTGGCGTTTGGCGGTTCTCCGGCTCGATTGAGTTGGGCGGCGGACGGGAAGACGTTCAAGGAAGTTCGTGCCGGGAAGCTGATGCGTGTCGATCCGATCACCGGCAATGCCACGATGTATTACGATAGCGACAGGTTTGCGACGGCGTTGCAAACAACGGCAGGCATTGCTCAGGCTGAGGCGACGCGGATCGCAAACTCGCTGAACGTCCAGTTCAACAAAACGGAGACGGGCATTCTTGTAAACAACGGCAACGATCTTTGGCATTACGGCGTGAATTCCGGCGTGCTGAAACGCCTGACTAACAACAAGGACGAGGAAAAGGAAGAAGATTTTAGTCCCGACGGTAAAGTGGTGAGCTTTGTTCGCGGCAACAATCTATACGTTGTCGATGTCGTGACGGGCAACGAAAAACAGCTTACCCGCGATGGCGGCGACCGCATTTTCAACGGCTATCTCGTTTGGGTTTACGAGGAAGAGCTTTACGGACGCGGCAACAATCGCGGCTATTGGTGGTCGAACGATTCAAAGTACATCGCCTTCCTTCGGCTGGACGATTCTAAGGTGCCGCCGTTCGTCTTGGCGAATGATGTTCCGACCGATCAGCTTGTCGAAAACACGCGTTATCCGCAGGCAGGTGACCCGAATCCGCTGGTGCAGCTCGGCATTGCCGACGTTAACAAGCGTTCGATATTGCCCAACCCTGCACGCATTCCAAAGGTCGGCGAGAAAATTCCGTCGAGCATTGCACGCATCGGCGATGCGGTAAAATGGGTCGATCTTAAAAAATATACGCCCGAAGATCTGCTGATCGCACGCGTGGCGTGGTCGCCGGATAGCAGTACCGTTCTGTTTCAGGCGCTGAACCGCGAACAGACGTTCCTTGACCTAAACGCCGGCTATCTGGACGGGACTGTTCGGAACGCCCTCCAGGAAAAGACGCAGGCGTGGGTCGAGGTTTCCGACAATCCGACATTTCTCGAACGCGACGGCACGTTCATCTGGCAATCGGCAAAAACTGGCTGGAATCATCTTTATCAATACGACGGCAATGGCAAGCTGATGAAGCAGATCACGAACGGCGAATGGGAAGTGCGAAATTTTTACGGCGCGGATGCGAACGGATGGCTGTACTTTTCAGCTTCGAAGGACAGCCCGATCGCCGATAACGTCTATCGTGTTTCGGTTGACGGCGGCGAGGTTCAACGCCTGACGCAGGGTGAGGGAACACACGGGGCGACATTTAATTCTACATTCACGCATTTTGTTCATTCACATAGCGATGTGAACGCTCCGGCGCGAACGTATCTTCGCAAAGCCGACGGCTCGCTTGAACGCACCGTAAGTGAGAACAAGGTCCCGGTACTCGCGCAATACAAACTCGGAAAGCCCGAGTATATGAAGGTAAAAACGCGAGACGGTTTTGAGATGGAAGCCGTGATGATCAAGCCACCGGATTTCGATCCTTCGAAAAAATATCCGGTTCTGCAATACACTTATGCAGGGCCGCACTCGCAGACGGTGCGAAATTCGTGGGGCGGCAATCGATATATGTGGCACCAGATGCTGGCGCAAAAAGGATACATAATCTGGAGCTGCGACAACCGCACGGCAAGCGGCAAGGGCCAGGTTTCGACATGGCCGGTTTACAAGAATATGGGACCGCTTGAGCTTCGCGATATCGAAGACGGCCTTTCGTATTTGAAAACTCTGCCTTACGTTGACGCCGACCGCATCGGCATTTGGGGTTGGAGCTACGGCGGATTTATGACGAGTTATGCATTGACGCACAGCAAGACATTCAAGATGGGAATCGCCGGCGGAACCGTTTCGGACTGGGCGCTATACGATTCGATCTACACCGACCGCTATATGATGACGCCGCAAAATAACAAGGCGGGTTACGAAAGCACGTCAGTCCTTAAAGGCGCAAAAGACCTGCACGGTAAACTGCTGCTCATCCACGGAATGATGGACGACAACGTCCATATGCAAAACACGACGCAGCTTGTTCAGGAACTGCAAAAGCACAACAAGCAGTTCGATCTAATGCTCTACCCAACCCAACGCCACGGCGTCACGAATCCGCAACAGGTCAGGCATATGTATGAACTGATGACGAATTTTATTGTGAAGAATCTCTAGACCGGCTCGCCCGCGAGGCGTCGTTTTCTAAGCTCGCGAATCTTGGCGACGAAATCGCGATTGTTCAATTCTATCGCGCCGTTTTCGACGGCGATCTTTCGTCCTGAGGCGGTGAGGTCGAAATGCGGGGAAGATTTCGGCTGAAACCATTCCTCGCGCATGCCAAGCCGGACGGCGAACTCTTTTAATTCGGCGACGCTGTCGGCGATCAAGTGGCACGACGGCCCATGCCGCCATGAGTAGTCCACAAGCTTATCGACGTAAACGGTCATGTAATCGTCTAGAATTTGTAGGCCGGTCGTAAGTATATTTAAAGGCCCAGCACGCAGAATCCAGAATCTTTTTCGCAGAAGCTCTCGCAACTGTCCGCAAGTTCCGAGAGCATCGCGGCAATCTTGCCGCGATCACTTTCAAGTGAATTTCGGAACGAATCGCTGTCGGTCTCGACATCAAGAATCGCTGCTGCGGATTCTTTTTTTGAGGACAGGTTGGCCGCCGTTATTCTCCATTCAGCAATGACACGTTCTCCTACGTCTTTCGCGATGTTGTTCATGTCGTAATGATCGTAGTTCGAAACATGCGTACGAAGGGCCTGTTCTGCCGGAAAGAAATCGTCTTCATCAATAAATAGATATCCAGGTTGCCAGTGTTTTCCCGAATATGTTCCAGGGCCAATCTCAACGTACGCAGTTCCGTCGAAATCCCTTTCCCGATGAATAAAGAATTCCATTTAGCATATTATTCCCCTGAATCAGCGAAAACCAAAATCTCAGGATATTCAGCCGTGAACTGCTCTCGCGATTTTGAATCGATCTCGCCGCGCAGCGGTCGTGTGCCGACATTGGGTTTAAAGTTGCCATTCTCGTCGTAAAGGCGACGATATTGCGCGGAGTTGCGTATAACGCCCTGGACGTAGCCTTTGGTTTCTTTGAAAGGTATAGCTTCGACAAATTCGTCCATTTCCATCGGTAGCGACGCACGCCACGGAGCAACGCGGCCGGGCCCGGCGTTGTAGGCAACGGCCATGTATTCGATGCGGCCGAATTTATCCAGTTGGTCGCGCATATATGCAGTTCCGAGTTCGATGTTCATCGCCGGTTGGAACAGGTCGTTATGCGACGACGGTGATGCGGTGCCGTATTTTCGAGCGACTGCTCGGGCTGTCGGAAGCAGAAGCTGCATCAGCCCGTAAGCATTTGCGGGCGATGCGGCCCGCGGATTGAACACCGATTCCTGGCGGATCAAACCCGCGACCTGATACATATCAAGCCTGCGATTTTTAGACCAGGCGACGATCTGATCCCACGCGACGTGCGGATAAAAAATCTCCCATTCCTCGCGGCCCATTTCTTCGGGAAACATCTGCGCGTAATCTGGATAGCTTTTTGCGAGAGCAAGCAAAGCGTTTACGTTGTCACCCTTGAAGCGGTAATGTTTCGCGAGGGCGAGATTGATCTTCGGCGAGTTCGCCGCCGTTTTCTTGGCTTCGTTAAGTTCGTCAATGGCCCAATCGAAGAGTCCGATTGTGCTGAGCTGCCCGCTCTTTTCGGCACGTTCGAGTTCATTCGGCCCCGAAGTTTCGGCGGCGACTGTAACGGTCTTTAAGTTTGCTGCGGCCTTGGCTACTGGCGATCCTGCGGCAAAATTAGACAGCGATTTACACTCACCTCGGCTACGCAATGTACCGACACGCTGTAGCCCGATGTAGCCGTACCAGTTCGCTCCATAACGATAATTAACGGCGTCATAAAGCTCGCAGGCTTCGGCGATCTTCCCAGCTCGCTCGGAATTACGGGCTGCCCAATAACCTGCCTTGCCGCGATTTGTCGTGTCTTTGTTGGCATAGCGTGCGAGATGTTCGATCATCATCTCCGAAGCACGAGCGTAATTCTTCGCTTCGTGTTCAAGCCACGCAAGTTCAAACTGAGCACCGGCAACCGCAACTGCGCCCGGCCAAGCGGTCAACGCGGTTCGCAGGAAATAATTCTCTTCGCCTTTATTCTTTGCATCGCGTGCGGCATAACCGGCATCGACCCAAGCCTTCGGCGTCAGCTTGCCATTCGGAAACTTCTGCCGCATCTCTTCGGCATACTGCCGAGCCTGCGGCCAAAGCTTATTCTTCGCGTAGCCGTTTGTTAGTTCGTAGTACGATCTTTCTTTCTCTGGCGCGGTCGCCGGAATCGCGATGAACGCATTTTGGGCGTTCAAGATGTTCTTTGTCCCAACGGCGGAGACCAAGCGATTAAGATTGATAGCCGACGTCAGCGAAGACGCGAAGTTCGAGCTGAGATCGGTGTAAGCTTTATCAGCTTCAACAAAACTCCTCGCGGAAAATAATCTCTCGGCACGGGCGACACCGTCATCCGCATTCGACGGCGTGAGTGGTTGAGCAAGTGAAACGAGTTTCGCTTCCGCCTCTTTCGCGGCCGCCGAACCTGCTCCATTGAAATATGTGCTTCGGTAAAACTTGATCGCGTTGGTTTGGTCGCCGCTCGCGTCGTATGCCTTCGCAGTCAAAAGCAAAGCGTTGGCATTTTTGACTGTAGCAAGTTCGGCTAGCAACGCCGGAACTGAGGCCTGTTGTCCGGCGGCGATAGCAGATTCGGCCCGCTTGAGTTTGGCATCTGTGGAGCGAACCGAGTTCGAAAAAGCATGTTCGAGTTTCGCAAAAACATCTATCGCGGCAGCGTGATTTCCGCTCGCT